>Ga0209210_1000961_pt1 | contig 26301 bp, 38 predicted proteins | sample RifGroA1_FD_183991 | JGI IMG/M metagenome (GOLD analysis project Ga0209210, IMG submission 183991) | Contaminated groundwater microbial communities from Rifle, Colorado, USA - Rifle Groundwater A1 (SPAdes) (version 2) | ecosystem: Environmental > Aquatic > Deep subsurface > Groundwater >...
AACACTTCTCTACTATTATCTGACACTTTAGAACTCCTTTCTTCAAACCTTTGTTTTTAAAATATAATAAGGATGCTATATAGTTTACCCCTTATTATTTTTAATACCTATAAACCTTTAGAACTAAGTAACTTTAAGAACGAAGATCCCTTCCGCACGATCTACAATCATACCAAACTGTTGAAAAATTTCTAGATTCCAATAAGGTGGTGTAGGACGCCAATTTGTTACAAAGGTCATATCATTTCTGTATGACTCTACATATCTCTATGTAGTTCGGACTATATCTTCATCACTCATTAATAGAGGAGGATAACATGTAGTCTCTGAGGTAACTTCCATTTATCTTTTTATAAAATTCTAGGTCAATATTTGTTACAGGATCATTATATTGTTTAGTAGTTTTGTATTCTAACCATTGATTCATTAGCACTGCTTTTTGTTTTTTTATTCCACGAAGTATTAATATTAGTTGTGGAATGATTTTCTGACATCTTTTGAATCCCTTAATTACTACATAATACATTTTACCATTCTTAATATTCTTTTGTTGAATATAGCATCCTGTAACTTTTTCTATTTCCTGAACAGCCTCTTTTATAATCTGTTCATCCATATTACCTATTTTTATTTGTGGTTGAAGTTTTATTGTCCCACCCTTTCGAGTAGTTTTTTCAATATAGATAGAACCTTCTCCATCTATAATTCCTCCAAGCCATTCGGAAATCTTACCTGCTGATTGTCCAATATTATTCATTTTTACCTCATAAGTAGAATAATCTCTAAGGAGATTCCAGCATTTAGTTATCTAAATTTTCATCTAAAATTACTTTTAGAAGTACACGCTATTACGATACCTTGAGAACAAAAATACCTTCAGCATTTGTAATAAGCATTCCAAACTGCTGAAAAATTTCTAAATTCCAATAAGGTGGCGTAACTCTCATGTCAGTCCATTCTTTATACTTAACATCACCGTAGGTGATAAATTCACCAACATTTTGTCCGATAACAACAATCTTATCAGTAGGAATCATGGTATTGTAATCATCGAGATTATCATAGACCTGTTCTACAGCAAGCAGAGGTGCACCATAATAACGTCCAAGCCAGCCGGTCTGCATAATTTCCCGAACATTATCAGGAACTTCAATGGCATTTGAACCATCAGACCAAGAAGCACCAAAGGTAGTAATCGGGGTTAGGGCAGCACGAGTACCGATAACAGCTTTTACACCACCGGTAGTTTGGTTAATGTAATCAATAGCATTCTTTAAAGCAGCAGCAGTAATAGGAGCACCAACATCAGTAAAGTTAGTGGCATTATTACCAGCAGTCCAAAGAGTTGAAAGGGCAGTAAATACCTTATCAAAGTAAAAGTCACGAAGTTTGGCAAGCATTTCACTGCGAATTTCAGAAACTGAACCAAGCTCACCTGATTCTAGTTCCCAAGCCGAAGCACCAACACCTACAATAGCACCGTCTAGAACGTAGTTCATGCGCTCTGAAACGGTAATTTCACTCTTTAGGTGAATGGCTCCAGGAACCCAAGTATGAACCTTAATACCCTTACGCATTTTCTTGATTAATTGATCACCGGGCTGCAAAGCACGAGTATTTAAAAGCATACCAATAAAATCTGCACCAATATGACCTGGATTAGCATACTCCACAATCATCTGAGCAAGTGCGTCTCTCTTCCCTGAGTCCTTTGTAAGGGAAGCGACAGCATCCTTTAGTTTTTCATCCATTTTATTAACTTCCTCCTAAAACACTAGTTCTACCTTAATTAGATACTTTAATTGTTAAAGCACCGGTAGAAGAATCATAACGTTCGGTATAACCAATAACACCAACTGCATTAGCAGCAGCGTATTTGGGCATACCAGCTTCGCCAGCACTATCATCAGCAGTATTAGCAATCATAATTGCAGCGCCGGGGACAATAATACTTGCATCGGCAATATATCCACCCAAAGGAATAGTAAATGTTCCGTCGGTGTAAACTAATGAAGGCGTACCAGAGGGAATAGTCTGTCCTTCGGTATAACCAGGATAGGTAAGATAGACAGTAGCACCAGTAATAGGTGTATTAGCTGCTTCACTCCAACCGCCCCTGCGAGCACCCTGAGCCAAAACCGGCTGAGGTATATACATAGGAGTGGAACTATTGCTAACTGCCCAAGTTAGGCAGAATTTACAACGAGTTCCCTCGTCTGTAGTATCTGGAAGTTTTACTCCCACAACATCTTCTCGGCTACCAAAGTCATAAGAAAAACTATGTTCACAAAGTAGAACAAAACGTCCTTCTACAATGTCTTCAGTAGGAACAACACCAAGCACGTCAGAAAACTGATTGATTTCCATTGTTTTTTATAATCTCCAATATTTATTTCCCAGAAGATTTAAAAGATTCTCTTAGGGACTCTCCTAAACTCTTCGGGGTAAAGTCGGTTGTAATTATTGGGCCAGTAATAGGAGGAACCTTGGGCTTTTCATCTGTTGTTTTAGGCTCAGAAGTAGTAAATACTTTTAAGTCCTGCAACATAAATTCCAAGGTATTCTCATCAAGAGATAAAAGTTTATCTTTGTTTTCTTCAAAGTATTTATCATCTTTCACAATTTTAGCAGAAGTAAATTTTTGTTTGATAGAGCCTAGTTTCTTACGCTCTGTTTCAACTTTTTCTACTTCTTCTTTGAAACTCTTTAGCCCAACAAGCTCAGTATCTTTTTCAAGATTCTGCTTTTTTGTTTCTTCAAACTGTTCTTTTAGAACTTCAAACTGTTTTTGTAATTTCTCCAAAGCCTTTTCATTCTTTTCATCTTCTTCAGCCATTTCCTCATTCCTTTCTTTTTCTTCATCAGAAGCAAAAGCCTCAATTGCTGTTCTACCTTTATAAGCAGGTAGTCCTACAATAGTTGCAGCAGTTAGAAATACATTTCTTAAAGTAGTAATTCCGTCTGCTTGTTCTGATGCTTCTGTATCATATGTTAGTTCCCAAGAAAGATTTACAGTCTTTCCAGATTTTAACTCTTCCTTGATTTGTTTTACATCTTCGGGCCTTTCTTTACTCCATAGAGTAGCGATGCCCTTGATTTTATCCTCAACTTGTTTAAGGTGGGTGATTACACCCAATGGGGAAGAATCTTTATGCCCCTTTTCGGTTTTACCAACTGCCTTTTTGACTGGCATAAAGATACCACTATTGATGACATTAGAAAACTCTTCTTGAGGAATCCTCTTTTTGTTTCCATTTGGTTTATCATCAGTTAGGGTAAACCTAATGTAGTTTACACTAGGGTTTTGTGCTAAAGAAGCAAAAGCATCTCCATCACTTGTACCATCTAATGATTGTACCATATCTTCTAAATTAGCACTAAAAGTAGCTTTATTTTCCATTATTTATTACCTTCTTAGTTGAAGCGGGGGTTTTAGGTTTTACAACATCGGTTTTTGTAGTATCAGCAGATGTGGGTGGTCTGCTATTCGGATTCTCACCAAAAGCAGGCACATTGAATGCCTCAACTTTTTCCTGTTCAGAAGCTCTTTTCTCAACTTCATCATTGAAGTTATATCCAAGAACATCCGCCAAAGAATCTCTGCTTAATCCACCACTGTCAAATAGTTTAGATAGAGCAGCAATATAAACATCAAATTTATGAAAATTAATTGGTTCAAATTCCACTTCTGGAACAGAAGTAAAATTATTTCTTTTTGATACCTGATAAACTATTTCTTTAATAACCGTTAGAATTTTATTTCTAAAGTTATCCATAGTCTTTATGGGTGCTAGAGAAGCAAATTCTTGGTCTCCTGCACCACTTCTCTCTGTTTCACCAGCAATAAGAATCCTTGGAAATCCTAAAGCAAATAGAATTTCTTGATTAATCTCTTGATATTTCGCATCATTAAGAAGTATAGATATGTCAGGGAATATCCACTTTAATTCTACCACATGTGACGTAAATAGCTGGAATATGTTCTCTACATCGTTATTTCCACGATTTCTCCACAGTAACTGGTTCTTTAGTCCATCCATAAACTGTGTATCTTCTTCACTAGCAGTCATTGGGAATAAATCACTACCAACTTTAATTTGTAGAATAGCACTTAGAACTTTATTAGCAACAGAATAATCTGTTCTTCGTAGATTACGTTTATGCTCTAGAATATCTACTGCGGAAGAAAGATAAGGAGTGGGATAAGCAGATTTAGTAGTAACTCTGCGTCTAATAATAAAAGCATTTTCAAGTAGAACCCTATTCTGACCTGCTTTAATTTTCTCAACAAAGTCTGGATAATAAGTACTAAAAGACGCATAGAGTTGCTGGTCTTCTGTACCATCTGGATATGTTCCAGAATTCCTAATAAAATATAACATCTCATCTGGAACTGTAACAAAATAAGACGGTTTATCGGGAAGTGGGGATGCTTTTATTTCAATAGATGCTGGATCTCGTATCCACATAGTTTTAGGCATAGTAAGTCTATCATATTTCTTTATACCCAAAGATTTTAATTCGTCCTTTGGAATAGAACCGTATTCTACTTCGGGAACTACTAATCCTGAGATAAGATATTCTAATGCCATGTCTTCTGCGAATCCTAAAAGTTTATTTTTCATTCCCTCAAAAACCTTAAATTCGTTATCAGATAAACCATTTTTATGAAACTTTAGGGTATTAATTCCAATATCAATAAGTTTATTTATGGTAGTAGATGTTAGAGGATCTCGTTCATAATAAAATCTACATCTTTTTACCATAGATAAAAAGTCTTGCTGAGGTCCTTTTGTATCTTTATTTTTTTCCCAAGTATATCTCCAAGGATTTTTGGTAACATCACTTGGGTCTAAGGATACAATAGACGCGGTTGCATTTTGTAATTTTGTCATTTATTTTCACCACCAGCTCGCCATCATTAGTTTCTTTTTTTCTACAGCAAAAAGATTATAGTCATTGACCATATAGTAGCTAGTCATAGCACAAAGTAAGGCAGAAGTAAAGTGATCTTCCCCTCTTTTTCCACCTCTTTGTGTAAGAGTTTTGTATACAATTTCTCCTGTAGGAGTTTTAGAATAAGTCATTCTTTCTAGTTCTGTTATCATTTCTGTATCGGTATAGGAATAAATAATCTTTCTATTATTAGTATATTCTTGTAATACTGTTACAGCAAATGGTTTTGTTTTTTGTTTTATTTCTTTCCCATCAGAGTCAATTCCTAAAGAAATGGATGAAGAAAAATCTATGGGAACTATTTTTTTCTTGTAATCCTTATGAACATAATCTCTGTGTTCCAATAGGTTTTGAATAACTGAAACACCAGCACTTCCTCTATCAATTCCTATAATATAAGGATTATACTTAGTGTCTAGTAAATCTATAATTTTTTCTTGTATTGGATAGGTAACTTTTGTAAGTTTGACCTTAGCATGAAATTTAATAGTACCATTACTTGGGTCTTCATACATTACGAACACACAAGATGGCTCGGTGTATCCAAGGTCAATTCCCATAATGCATTGTTTTATCTTATCAGGAAGTGCGGGGAGAATAGATATACCACTAAGAATATTTATTAGATTATCCCCCTCCCTAACTCCATCAAACTCAAATTTGTATACTGGATAAGATTGAATATCAAACGCATTTCTATCAAATAGAGAGAATACTGGTTTCCCATGCTGGCCTAGCCAAAGATGAACATAGTCATCTGAATCTTCTCCACCATATTGTTCAATAGCTCTCTGTCTGTCTTCTTCAGTAAATCTAGGGTTTTGAAAAGAGGATATTCTGTGTTTAGTATAATTAGTATTTTCTTGGTCGGTGTGCCAAAGAACGTTCTTTTCTCGTAATCCTGTAGGAACACCAGAACAAACTAATTTATAACCATTTTGCCAAGTATTAACAATTGGTTGTAACTCCAGAAAAGTAGCAAAAGGGTAGTAACCAGCCTCGTCCAGTATAACATAGGGGGTGTGTAAACCAATTACATTTGCCCCTGTACCACTCATACCAGCAATACGACAGATTAGTTTGGACTGATTCTTTAGAGAAATAGAAAATTCAGATCCATTAATTCCACCATTTCTTTCTATATAGTTTTGTAATAGAGAATTAGATCTAAACATTCTGGTAAGATTAGCAAAAACAGGCTCTAGATGTACCTTACTTGGAACTGTATACACAACATAGTTATCTGGAAAGATGTTGAAAAGTAGTGCCCAAATAATGTTTATAGTTAAAGATACTGTTTTTCCTGTGGCTCTAGATGCCATTAAAGAGACATAAGAATTAAAGTCGCAAAGATACTCTTTTTGGTAGCTAGTTAGAATGAATTCTTCCTCATGTTCTGTTCTATCTAAGTTAGATAAAAACTCTCCGAGTAGGCAAGGATTACGGAAGATTTCATAAACTTCCAAATCGTCTCTAGTGCATCGCTCCTCAATCATGAATTATCCTATTATAAATATCATTACAGATTCTTTTCCAAGAAAATCTATCTCTTACATAATTTATCTGCTCTAAAGACAATGGTTTGTAATCAGATAAGAGAATATCAATAAGTTGTTGTGTTATATCCTTATCCATATCAATGTATATACCGAAATCTTTATAATAACCATATGTTTGAATAAAAGGAATTATGGGTACTGCCCCAGTCATTGCTCCCTCTATGCAATGCATCTCAAAACCCTCTGTTCTTCTTAGGCCGGAAACGTATTTTACTTTTTGTAATAGACTAGCAAACCAAGGGTCTTCCATATAACCAAGAAACTGATAATGGTTATTATCCCATTTGAAATTCTCTCCGGTATGAATCATTTTTCTGTTTGTGCAAACACAAGCATCGAAGATTTTATCTAAACACTCTGTTTCTGCTACATGTCCCGTAGAAAAAATGGTATAGAATCTTGGTTGTGCTCCTATAGGAAAAAGGTCTGGCTCTGCTCCTAATGGAGACATAAGAAAATTAATTTTTTCCTCGGTATATGCTTTACAATCATGAAAAGAAATTATTAATTTACACTGCTTCCATAACTCTACCCATTTTTCTAGAGAAATTCCGGTAGTAAATAAGCACTGTTGCTGGATAACTACATTAGACAAAGAGTTCTTATTTACTAAATAGTCGTACTCTGCTTTTCCAACAACCTGAACTATTTCAACATCTGCATTACTACTAACCCACTCAACATTAGGAAAGTGTGTTTTAAATGCTTTGCTTATTCTTTTAAAGGCTTTACCAAAATCTGGGTTACTATGTTCATAAATTTTCATATTATTAACTTTCTATCGCCCTTATAATAGTTTCACAAATTCCCTTATTATCAATGGCAGGAGACCAAAACTGTTTCATTTTTGTTTTTGGGTCACTAGTGAAAGAACATCCCAGCTTTCTATAAGTAAATGTCACTAGTCTTTTTGTCTCATCAAACCAATTTTGTTTTACTTGAGAACATGTGTGTGGACCAGAATATCTTCCGACCAAAATTCTGCAAAAAGTACTCAAATAGGAGATTTCATTTATATCAAATCCATCTGTTGTTCTAGTAATATCATCCGTGTATATTATTCTTGGATGCTGTATAGGAATTTTTCTAGTTAGTATAAATAGTTTCGTGGGGTATTTTTGTGCAAGAAGGTAGATAGAATGCCCAAAATCAAAGTTTTTGGCTTGTCCAGACAAAACATCTCCATTACAAATAAGAATCTTGTCTTCTGTGTGTTGTTGTAAAAATATATCAATATTCTGGATTTGAAACTTTGTATAATCTATTGTTGGTAGATAGTCTAAAGGAGTTCCTGATAGTTTACCCAGATTTCCTAAGATATCATTATACATTTGATAATTGGATTCTACTGTACACCCATATTTTAATCCATTTTGACCGATCCAAGTATTAATTTTTAGTATATTACTGTCTATAGATAACTTATCAAAAGGCAGATACTGTAATATGCTTATATCAGCGAAAGTTCTAGGATGCTGCCTATGGGCATAAAAATATTCCTTCGCCGGAATGATTCTTATACACTCTTTAACAAACCCCCTGCTTTCAAAAAGATCTCCGGCTCCCCAAGGATTATGAAAAAGTACTTTATCATGCATTGTTCAAAATTCTTTCACAAATATCATCAAAAACCTTAATAAAATTATCTTCAGAAAAAGCATTATAAATGGGTTGTAGTGGCCCAATCCCCCTTTTAATTATTTCTTTGATAGATGAATTTTCAATACAAATTTCTGGTACTAAAGAATGAAGGTGTGAAAACATTGGAACTTTCGTTACAGCAATTGGTCTTTTTACAGATAATGCTAGATCGGTAGAACCTGCAATTCCGTCAGTTTTTTCTGCACCATAAAAGAAACAATTTATGTCATTACTGGATAAGAAAGTTAAAAGCTCGTCGTCTGATACAAAATTTCTATTTATAAATAATTTAATATCTGGCTTAGTAATTTTTTTGTAGCAGTCTTCTATAGTTTTGTTTGCTAAATCCCCGTTTGGATCACTATGAAAAGAGTTTGATATATAAAACTCTATGTTGGCAACATCAAACTCATTGTTAACTTTTTCCACAATAAAATCAAAATTTTTTCTTGGAAATCCAAAACCAAAACTTCCTATTTTTGGCACTATATTTTCTTGATATTCTCCTGTATATGAAAGTAGATAACGAACAGGAGTGCTAAACACACTACTTTGAAACTCTGGTGCAATTTCCATAGCATCCTGTAAGTAAATGATGTTTGTAAATTCTACAAAATTATTGAGGTATGAATATCCTTCATGGATTAGTGCCGTATGTTTTACATCTTTAAATTTTCTTGGCAAAACTTTTGTTATAAAGGGCATTGTACCAGGACTATAATTATATAAAACTATACTTGGATTTATATAAAGAATCTCATTTATTGCCTGTTCTTCCGTTTCTATTTCTCTATAGAAATAAAAAAATTGTTTTGAATTTTTTAGCGAGTTTATTATTCTTTCACCATACTGTTGAATTCCACAGGGCTTTTCTTTATTATTCAAAATTAGGATTTTTTTCATGAAATTTTTCTAAATACCATTGTGGAGAAACTATATTTACATAAATCATAAGTAAAATAGGGCTCTACATTTGCTATAAACTCATCAACAAAAAAACAGCCGTTTTTTTCAAGAACATTGGAAAGTCGTTTGTAGTCTTTAGATGTGTATAGTCTATAATCTTCTTTGGGCTTTGGCGAAAAGGGTTTTCTTTCCTTTTTAGATTCGTTCAATTTTTTTACCCAATATAGTCTTTCCTTTGTCGTTGATTTACTCAGATTCGGAATTTTTAATGCTTGTTGCTCTGATGGAAACCAATTTTCTAAGAAATCGGTTGTCAATATTCCAGTACCATTCTTACACAAAAGATTACTAATGTCTTCTATAAATTCTTCATCGTTTTCTACATGTTCTATTACAGAAACGGAAAAAACCATGTCGAATTTTTTATCCGTTGATTTTCTATATGTATGTAGATCCACGTTTATTTGTGGATCAATCCCCACTACGGAAACTCCTTTTGCCTTTAAATATTCATATGTAACATCCTCATAAGAGCCTACGCACAATAACTCCCCACTGTGGTATCTATTTGTTATATAATCGATTGCAAAAGCAGCTTGTATTTCCGATTCGGGAATTTTTCTTTTCATCATATCAGGCAATGTTTTATACATATCGTCAATTATGGAAGAAAATTCTCCTTTATTTACAGGCAACAAAATTCTATTCTTCATTAAATACACCTTCCATTTCAGCTTTAAAATTATTTTCTGACCATTTTTCATAAAACTCGTCTAACGGTTTTGTTCCAAAAGAAAGAATTTCTGGAATAGAGTATTTATCTAAACGTATTTCATCCTTCATAAAATGTCTAAACATAGTGCAGTTTGTTATGGCAATTGGTCTTTTTACGGCTAGGGCATAGTCCCCAATGCCGGATAAACCCTCTCCATTTTCAGTGTGCATGAACACATTTATATCATTTCCAGCTAAAAAGGTTAGAAGTTCAGCATCATTTTTAAAGTTTTGCGTGATATTTAATTGTATTCCTCTGTTTGTATTTAATCTTCTACATTCATCTGCAACACGTTTTGTTTCAGTACCTGTCGGATCAGAAAAATAAGACTGCGGCATATGAAGATTTAATACCGCCCGCTCAAAAGTAGCATTCACTAGTTTTGTAAGGGTATGGAAACCTTTTTGGAAAAAGGCCAGACCAAAACTTCCGATGGTCGGGATATTGTTTTTTGGATAAGTTCCCCTATATTTTAGTATAGGTCTTGGAACTAGAATCTGCCTATCGAGGGGTAAGATGTTCCTATCTAAAGCATAATCACCAAAAAATAAGTATGCTCCAATTTTAGGATCTAATACTGTAGTATGAAAATAAAAATAGCTTTTGGCCCCCGTATTTTCAACCATTTTTTTTGTTAACCAATTCATGGTTCCTTGATGCCAATTATATAAAACAGCATCTGGGGAAATAATTTTCATTCTGGATACAAACTCTTGATAAGATTCTACCTCTCTGTAGATAAAATTTATTTTTGTTGAGTCTTCTAGAAGTTCGTAAATTCTTTTCCCCGACTGATAAACCCCACAGGCTTGTTTTTTATGATTCAATATTAAAACTGTTTTCATATTAGTTCCATCATTGCTTTATCTAAATCTGAAATATATTTTTCTATAGACCATTTGTTATAATATGGTTCTAGTGGGGTAATTCCTTTTTGAAGAATTTCTGATAATGTGTTTTTTTCCAATGAGTTGTCATCATTTATGACGTGTCTTAGCAAAGAAACATTACGAACAGCTATGGGCCTCTTTACTGATAAAAGATAATCAGGTGCACTGGAAAGACCGCTGTTCTTTGTTTCCTCGTAATTTAAGATGTTTATGTCGTTTCCGGCTAAGAAGGTTAGCAAACCGTTATCGTCCAAAAAATTACTTGTTATATTTAGTTTTATATCCTTCTTGGTATTATTTTTCCTACATGCATCTACTATTGGATATAATTTGTATCCGGGAATTTCACCAAACCAAGGAATTGTTATGTGCAGATTTATTACCGCATGATTAAAAGATTCATTAATTAGCTTTACAAGTTGGGGAAATCCTTTATAGGCAGAACAAAAACCAAAACTTCCGAAAGTTATAGTATCATTTTTAGGATGCAAACCAGCATATTCAAACAATGGTCTTGGTAGCAATATTCTTTTTTCCTTTGGAACGGAATTTTCTTCCGAGTCATAGGAACCAAAAAATAGATACTTATCATAAGACCCTATTAAAGATCCATCATGAAAGCAGAATAGGTGTTTTATTTCTTTGTATGATTTGATGTCTTTTTCGGTTAGCCAAGGCATTCTATCCCAATGGTAATTATAAATTATTACATCTGGTTTTATCTTATTTACCACATTTACATATTCATCATGAGAGCCTATAATTTTGTAATAGTAATCTACATTGGTCGATCTCGATGCTAAATCATAAACTCTTTTTCCAAACTGAAATACTCCGCACTCTACATGAGTATGATTAATAATTAGTACTCTCATAATACCTTCTCTTCTCGCAACATATTTTCAAAAGCCAACAAAAAATTTCCTGTGCTCCAGTCCTCTTGCATCTTCTTTACTCCTGCCAAAGAAGATTCGGCTAATTGTAAATAGGATTGTTTTGGATAATATGATATATATTTATGTATATGTCTAAAAGTATCACAATTTGTTACTGCTATTCCCCTTCCAGACGAAATTGCTTGGTCTGTTACAGCAGATAGCCCAGGCTGCTTTCTGTAATAAGGGAAGATATTTATTGTGTTTTCTGAACACCACCGTATTAATTCTTCCTGTGTCATATAATTATCGGTTATTCTTAGGTCTATTGTTCCTTTAGCTAACCTTCTTAGTCCATTTGCAAAATCTACTAGACGTTTACATCCTGGGGAATCCCATGCCCAAAAAGCTGGAGGAACATTAATTCTTACTATGCAATTATCCATCTTATTAGCGTTTGTAATAATCTCCTCAAAACGCTTTCCAGCCGTTAATAGTCCAAAACTTCCTAGTACAGGAATCTTATCACTTAATAATGGTCTTAAATTTTCTACAAATAATATCGGTCTGGGAAATGGATAGCCATTTTTTTCTCTTTGCTTTGTTGGATCTATTACCATACAGGCATCAAACCAAGTTGGTTGTGTATATAGTTTTGGAAACATCTCCTCAGCACTAACTTCTAATACTATACACAATTTTTTCCCCACTAGTTTTTTTATACGATCTTCCTTTATTGGTAATGCCCAACTATGCCAGTTAATTAAATAAAAGTCGTATCCGTTTGGAATGCCATAATTTTCATTAAGTACGTCTTCCCTTGATATATTAATAATATCCAAATCATATGCTCTAGAGTCTGTAAGAATTCTGCTTATCATTGCTCCTGATTCATAAATGCTACAATTTGTTTTGGATGGATTTATAAAAAGACCTCGTATCATTTATTTTTTATCTTCTTTATAATATGTTTTAGTTACATTAGTAAATTGTCCAAAACCCAGTAATTCATCTATTGCTTTAATTAATTCTGTACGTCTAGCATTAGTTTGTTGTGCCGTAATAGCAGCAGTTAGTCTATCCTTTTCTGATAGGGACATATTCATAAGATTATTTTGGGAATCCCAACATCGGTGACTGCAAGTAATTAACTCATCTATTAGAGTAGCAACGGTTTTGTCCTTTATACTCATAGATTAAACCCACCATTTTTTGTTTTGACGTGGGGAGTGGGTAACATGTATAATGCCAAGCCGCCACTTTCCAAGAAAGGTTTTAGAATTCTATCAAAGGTTTCAGTAAAATGCCATGCTAATACTATAATTACTTTGGGGTTTGCCTCAAAAACTTCTTTTTCGGGAATAATTGGAATATTAGTCCCTGAGGTTCGTTTTCCAAACTTATCTTCGTTTACTTCACCAATAGCTTTAATCCAAGTATTATCTAACCCAAATACTTGAAGGGCGGTATTGGCTTTCGTTGAAGCAGCCAAAGCATAGACATCATTTAAATCATATTGAATTAGAAAAGCTTGAATTTTCTTTTTAAATTCGGCAGTATTTTCTTTTAGTTTTTCTATAGAAACTGCTCCTGTTTCAAAAGCAAAATACTCATCTTTTATAGCATCTTTTAGTCTTTTTGTTTCTTCAAAATTTCCTGGATATGAAATATATACTCTTAAAGAACCACCATTTACTTTATTATATTCTGCATCAAAAAGATGAAGACTGTGTTTTGACATTAGTTTATATAAATCACTAAGTTTATAGTATTCTAAGTGTTCTGAATTAATGTCATCTACCCCATTTACTTTTAGCATGGAATATAAATCCATTAATTGAATTACCCATATTCCATCTTTATCAAGAATAAATTTTACGTCTTCTACAAACTTATTAATATTTGAAATGTCATAAAACATAGCAATGGTTGTAACTACTTTTGCTCTTTTAACTCCCATAGGATATAAATCAGCGGAGAAAAAATCATTTATAAAATAACTACATTTTTTCTCTGCTCTTTCTTGTAGGTTAGGTGCAGGATCGAACCCAACCCTAGTAATATTCTTATTGGAGTACATTCCTAGCATAGATCCGTCGTTTGCACCAAGATCTACAACAGTATGCCCATCTTCTAATTCAATTCTTCTTTCAATATTTTCTACAATATCTTTTAAATCTTTTAGCATTGAATTATTAAGTCCAGAACGATACCAGTAATGATCTTTGTACATAAAATCTAAATCTGGGGTATCTCGTAACTGAACTAATCCACAAGATTCACATTCTGCCAGTGCAAGAGTATCCTGTACAGCATCTTCTCCATCTGAAAGAAAATCAGAAAGATAAAAAGTTCCTAAATCCATAACCGTTTTTAAATTCCCATTACAAATTCTACATGTTGTCATAGTTCGTCCTTCACTAACTTAAGATCGTTTTCTACCATCATTTCAACCAACTGTTTAAAAGTTGTTTCTGGATACCAACCCAAGATTTTATGGGCCTTGGTACAATCAGATAACAGAGTGTCCGTTTCTGTGGGCCTATAAAACTTAGGATCAATAACCACATAATCAGTATAATTTAATCCCACATAACTAAATGCTATATCACAAATTTCTCTAATTGGGTGTGTTTCTTCTGAACCAATACAGTAGGTGTCTGGTTTATCCTTCTGTAACATTAACCAAATGGCATTAACATATTCCTTAGCAAAACCAATATCTCGTTTAGAATCTATATTTCCTAAATGAATGTCTTTATCTAAACCCCACTTAATTCTAGCAACCCCGTTGGAAATCTTTCTAGTTACAAATTCTATACTTCGTCTTGGGGATGTATGATTAAATAAAATTCCAGATACACCAAACAAGTCATAAGATTCTCTATAATTTACAGTAATCCAATGTCCAAAAAGTTTTGAGACACTATAGGGACTTTTTGGATAAAAAGGGGTTTTTTCCGTTTGGGGGGTTTCTTGAACCTTACCAAAACACTCTGAACTAGTTGCTTGATAGAACCTAGTGTCTGGTTTAATCCTTTTGATGGCTTCCAAGCAGCGAAGTGGGCCAATGCCATCAATATCGGCAGTATATTCTGGGGCCTTCCAAGATGTGGGTACGAAACTCATAGCACCAAGATTATAAAATTCATCTGGTTTATACTTTTCTATAATACCAGAAATAGAACTTGAATCGGATAGATCTCCGTATACAAGTTCTATATCATTTAAAATACTATTAATATTAATAGTATTTATTGTACTAGATCTGCGAACCACCCCAATTACTTTATAGTTTTTGCCTAAAAGTAACTCCGCCATATAGGAAGAATCTTGACCTGTAATTCCTGTTATCACAGCAGTTTTCATTTTAGGCCCTCCGCCATAACAAAATTAACATACACAGCTGTAATCCAAGATTTAAATTCTTCTACAGACATTTGCTTTTTGGCATAATTACATTTTTTGCAACAAGGAACTACATTATTCGTAGTATATCCCTTAGAAGAATCTATTCTATCTAAACCATTAGATAACATATGGCCATTTCCTCTGGCTTCGTGCCATCGTTCGCTGGGAGGTTCATTGCAATAAAAGCAACTTTTGCTTATTAAGGAAACAAACTCTTCTTTTGTTAATTCAAAACTTAAACACCTATTTTTTGCAGAATCAGCATATGTTTTAAATAAACCATTTATATGGGCAACCCCATTTGGTAAAGAATTACATTCTTTAGCCCTTTCTAGCATGAAACAACCACAACTTAAGGTATGACCACTTATTAAGGTCGATCTTGATACGGTTTTCTCTGTACCACAATCACAAACAACTGACCAAAAACCTCTACCATTTTTTGTTCCCATAAACTTCTTAACAACGAGTCTACCAAATCGTCTCCCAATTAAATCTGTAGTTTCTGGATATCCGCTCATTTAAGTCCCTCTGCCATAAGTTCGGGATGATTGGATCCCCCGTTTTCAAATAGTTCCTTAGTAGTAACCGTTTCAACATGTCCGCAAACTCCGGTTTCTGTGGGTCTATTACATACAAATCTTAGTTTATTTTTAGATTCTGATGGATACAGGGCCCAAACAGTGGAAATTAACATGTGACACTCGCTACAGAATATCCACATGTTTCTACTCTCTTGAAATTTCTTAGCCTTAGCTTTCAAAGACTCTATAAAACTAATAACTGACGTTTCTTGATCGGACTTCCTAAATTTTCTTGTAATCTTTAGGTCATTCTGAAAAGAAGAAATATCGGAACGTAAGTCCGACATTACCTTTTGAATCTTATCAATCATTACTATATTATCTAGAGAAACTTCTTTAGACCTCTCTTTATACAGAACTTGTTCATAATCTTCAAGAGAAATCTGAGCCTGAACTAAAGCTCTTAATGTATCCATATCATTGATTTTCAAATCATTTAGATCATAGTCTTTTTCAAACTCAGATAACTTCTTGATAATTCTTTTTTCAAACTCCATAGAAGGAGAAACGTTTAGTACTATCTTACCATATTTATCATCAAACTCTTCATCAGTAAGATTTCTATATTGAACTAAGTTACGCATTTTAATTTTTGACGGAAGTACCATTCTTTTATTGCCCATTATTTACTCTTCCTTACTTTCTTTATTTTACATTCAATATATCTATTATACTCTATTTCGGATTTTTGGGCTAAATATAGATTAATATCCGATTTTACATATAAATTGAAGCAGTTTTTATGAAAGAAAAGATTCACATACGGAACATCGAGGCCCAACATAGTCCGTTCTTGTGAATCTTCTATTTCTTCATTACAATGAAAACATATCATCTATAAACTGTCCCATACTTTTTCTATATACTTATCTGCTTTTGGAATTCCACAATTTATTTCGATATAGGCATAATCTTTCTTGTTTATCTTCTTAATGCTGCACCATCCCCCAACCATCGAAGAGTAAATATCCTTACAGGATTCCCCCCACCTTTTGGGCGGATATCTTAAAAGATAATAGCAATCCCAAGGATCCTCTCCAAAGCCAATTAATCTTGATATCTGTGTGCCTCCATAAATTCCAAGCTCGTTGAATTGTTTTTGGCATTGTTTTCTTGCTTTGTCTCTATTAAAATGTGTCATAAATATTTATCCAATTCCTGTATTTTATCTATAAATTCAAACTCATCTTCGTACATTTCATTCCAAGGTTGCCTACGAAGAATTACTTTGCAAAGATTTCTTAGTTTTTCTGCATATTTATATTGATCTTCTACAAATATGTCTATTTCTAAAAGCCTTACATATTTATCTTTGTCCTTAGAGAAAATAAGATTTCTAACTTGAGGAAAATAATATCTTTCCAAATATAGCTCTGTGGTGGTTTCCACTTCCTTATGTCTAGCAGTAATGTAATAAATGGTGTGTCCAAGATTTGATAACTTCCATAGATATTCAACTAACCCTTTTTCGGGAAACATTTTCTCATAGAGTAAGGGAAGTTCAAGTAAAAAATCTATTTCTTTTTCAGGAAGTATTTTATCAAACTGTGCCCAAAATTCAGAATATTCTGGCAACTTCCTACCTTGTTCTTTAAGATATGAATATACTGCCAAATGCCAACGATATAAAACGCCGTCTAAATCAATGCCTATAATTTTTGGCATTCTTTTTCCTTTCCATGAATAGGGCAGTTTGGGTTGGGCTCTATAAATCCTTCTGGAATATCTAAAGATTCACAGATACATTCATCTATTGCATCTGCTGAAATACAATCTTGACAAAAAAAGTCTCCCATGAAGTCAAAGCTTCCTCTTCTACCACATCCGTCACAGACTGCTTCTGGATCAAATGGAACATCTCTAGACATTATTTATCCTCAAGATTACTTACATGTAGTAAGGCAGATGGAGAAACACATTTATTTTCAACTATCAGGAAGGTACAATCTTTTAATAGGTATACTTCTTCAGTATATCCAACAAGTTCGAGTGATTTCAATTCGGTAACAAGGTCGCCACCCTCGCTAGAAAATTGTATTGTGTTTGCTGCGAATTCTTCCCCAAGCCACCTCAAATAATGCAATAATGATTCGAGAAGGTTAGATGCCGTAGTGCTTCGTGTTGCATACTTTGGATATCGTACCAGCACCTTATTTTCTTCTATAATAATATGTAAACGCGATATGTAACCGGATCTATCTTTTACTTTGATGTGTGTCCACTTTCCTGCCTGTCCTACGTTAGTTTCTTCGCTACGCATCCCAATTCCAACATTGCCACCCATTGAAATTGTAAATAATTCTTTGTTAATATATGTTTTCATTATTTTATGCCTCTTTCTAGAAAGACAATAATTTTCTCCCAAAGTATTATAACCATAACGGCCAACCCAAGACAACAAATAGCATCTCTTTTTGTGTAAGTGGGCGTAGAAAACGAGTCTTTAGTAAGCAATCCAAAGTCCAAAAACCAAACAGAAGATATAAACTACAAAGCAAGATTATAGTTCTAATAACTATGGTTGCTTCCATTATTTATCCTTTCTTGGGGAAGTAAACGGATTACTCTCAAAAGAACCTTTGGTACTCAGATATAGCCCACATTTGTTTGTTTTTTGTACTTCATCATTAAAGTCATTAAAAGTATCATAAATAACTACCCATCTTTTTCCACAATGTCTACAAAATCTATGTCTACCTCTATCTAATCTGAGGTGATCATAAACTATTCTAGCACTACCACATTCGGGACAAAAATTAAATTTAAAACCTTTACCATTTGCACTATTTTCTTCCATCAAATAAATCCTTTTTAATTTCAAAAATAAATTTAGAATTATCTATAAGCTTTTCAAAATCATCAACACCGTGTCCATCCCTGAAAAAATCGACACTATCATATTTTTCAATACCATTACCAAATAATATAATTTTTACTCGCTGAGTTCCTAGGCAATTGGCAACCAATCTTGCTCCATTTAGTCCTGCAACATCGTTATCAGCAACATAATATATTATATTACATCTGGAAAAATCAGAAAAAGTTTTTGTTGGAAACCCGGTAGAGCCTCCCGTGTGAGAAATTGCTGGGAACCCATTTTGATTCAATAATATTGCATCTACTGGCCCCTCCGTAATAAAAACTTTATCTACTAGTTGTAGAATACTGGAATTGAATAAAAGTGTTCCGCATCCTCTATACCAGGGCAAAATAACCTTTTCTGGAATATCCTTTCTACATTGAAAATTGATAAAATTATCTTTGTAATAAATAGGAATCGTAAAAAAAGAATCATATTTACCAAGTCTAAATGAATCTATGGTAGAGTCTTTCAAGCACCTTCTATACCAATAATCTCTATCGTTTTTACCATTTTCCCAAAATATTTTAACTAGTTTTTCATTGGGTGTAGAAATTTCTCCCTTATGGGGCCTAGATACAGAACTAATTCCAGATAAATCATTTATTAGTTCTTCCGCTTGTTTTCTAGATAATCCTTTTACCTTGATAAGATAGTCTATCGGTTTGCCAAATAATTCCCTACTATTCCAAAAAAAGGTGTTTTCTTGCAAATCTAATACAAGACTTGAGTGTTGTTCAGTACTTCGCCAACGCTGTCCCCCACCCTTTATTTTAAAATCCAGAGAAACTACCTTTTCAAGTAGGCTGTCCACTTTGCTTCCTTTCCTCCAAATATCTAAGTCTTATTCCAGTATATGTTGCTCTACCAATAAGAATTGCAGACACAAGATGAGATTCATATTCCATATCCCAACCCTGTGCAGTTAGTCCCAGATTGTTATAGAGGCTATGAATCATTCTGTCCTCAAACAACCAAAAATCCTGCTCGTTTAGTGTGTGCTCCATAGCAAACTCCGAGTTCATATGAAAAATCTTCTTCATATATTCTATATTTCCCATAACAATGTCTTGGTCTTTTTCCCAAGTACTCCAAGAAAACTCTATGTCGTTTTCATCCAATATTTTCCTTATAATGTTTTGGCCCTTTTCTGAACATCTAACTATTAGACCTTGTTCAGATTCGTTGAAAAAATGCCAATCTGAATCATATTGTAATATAGGATATAAAAGAGTCTTTAGAATAGAAAAGTAATCCTTTGGATTTTGGTTCTTAATGATGAATTCAATCATCTATTTTCCTTCTTTCTTATTGTCTGTAGAGTAAAAACCATTTCCCTTATAAATAATAGTTGGTATGGTATAAATTCTAGAAATACTATTACTAAAACAGAAGGGACATTTTATAGTAAGGGCGGTGGAGTTGGTATCTATAATTGCATGTTCATACTCAAACTCTCTTCCACAAATTTCACATCTAAAAGAATGGTTTGGCATTAGATATTATCCTCATTATCAATATCTTCTTTATGGATTCTCTTTTCTATCTTTCGTTTTGCTTTTTCTGCCTTCTTTCGTTGAATCTCTTCTAAGATAAAAATATTTCTATTATCAATTACATGACCAGACTTTCGTTTCTGTATTTGCCGATCCCGCTTGTTTGCTTTTTCTATTCTCATTTCTAAATAATACCCTCCACACTTCTTAAGTCAGTAAAGGTATATTTCTTTTTATTGGGATTATTTATATACCCAAGGGCTAAATTCAGATATGTAGTATCGTCTATATAAGCTAAACCAGAATTACATCTACTACATAATAGCCCCCTTACTTCATCAGTTTTGTGGTCATGATCCACGCAAAGTTTTTCTCTGTGTTCTCCACAAATAAGACAATTCCCCGATTGATTCTCATACATATTATTATAATCATCTATGGTCATTCTGTATTTTCTATAAATATCTCGTTTATATTTTCGTTTATACTCCAGTATTCGTTGTTTATTTTCTTGATAATATTCTTTTCCTAGGAGGGAAAGCTTTTCCTTATGTTCTTCTCTATACTTACTAAGATATTCTTTATACTCTTTTTTATGCTCTCGACGATATTTTCTTTTTCGTTCTATATTTTTAATATAATAGCCTTTATTTCTTTCACTTGTGCAAAGCTTACAAATATAAGAATGTCCTGTTTTCTTATCTCTGCAATCTAAACAAAACTCTAATAATTGTTTTCACTGTTTACACTTTGAACAATATTTTAATTCTGAAACATCCATTTTATTAACTATACTCCTAATGATACAAGCTGTAAATTTTTGTGTAGTTCTGATACATTTCTAGCGTTCATATAAGTAAAACCTGATTTTATATTCCATGTTAGTTCTTCTATTACTTGCTCTAGATATTTGTTTTTCTCTGCTTCTATCTGAATACCCTCAATTGATTTTATTTTTGTTTCCCCGTAGAATTGCTCTTGAAACTCACGGCTTGCCATACCCTGAATTTTTCCGTTATGGTCTGATTCAAAACAAGTAGAAAAAAGACTCCCCATCATGACATAATCAGCCCCCAGTGCTAAGGATTTAACAATATCTCCAGACGTTTTGATTCCTCCATCTGCTACTGTAAGCCAAGGAGTTTTGATATTAAAGTCTTTATATTGTGGAACAAAATCATATGTTCCTACACAAGATAATTCATGACTACAATCATAAATAGCAGTTGCTTGTGGATAGCCTACACCTGTTTGTGAACGTGTCGTACAAAGTCCCCCGCTCCCAATCCCAACCCTAATCAGACTTGCTCCTGAATCATAAAGTCTCTTTGCTCCATCATAAGTAGCAACATTTCCCGCCATAACTAAACAGTTATAACCACTTTGTTTAATATAACTAGCAACATTTTCTGTAAACTCTGGTACAGAATCAAGATATCCGTTTGCGAGATCGATCAAAAGTATGTTTGCTCCATAATTTAATGCATGTCTATAATAATTGTCACCTAATCCTATTGCCACACCAAAATTAATTGCAGATCTTTCTAAGAAAGATACATCCTTTTCTCGTTCAATAACATCATTATAAAATCTATGAAGAATCCCAAGTCCTCCAAGCCTTCCCAATTCTCTAATTAACTCCACACCGACAATTCCAGACATTGGTGCAGAAATAATAGGTAGTTTTAGTATAAAACCATTGCCCAAATCTGTAGATAAATCTACTTCACTTCTGGAATTTATTGACGATGGCTGTGGAATAAGAAGTATATCATCCAGTTCAAATCCTTGTCTAACGTTCACCTAAAAGCTCCTTTTCTAGTTCTTCCTTATTTATTTTTACTAATTTTCCAGCAATAATATCATAGTATTTTCTACAGAGAAAACACCAGAACACTCTTTTGCGCTCTGCAATCCAAGTTGGTGTGAGACAGCCGTTGCAAACCAAACACTTATGTATCAAGAAACACACCCATAAACTATTCTTTTACGGAACATAACCAAATGTAGAATAGTACATATTGATCGTGCGTCCATCTTCCAAGGTATAGCGATAAATATATTTTGCTTCGGTCTCAAGTTTCTGAACACGTCCGTCCTCTCCAAAACCTACGCTTGCATAATCATACATGATGCCTTGATTTGTAATTAGGGTAGATGCGGGCCAAAAAATACGTTGGCCCCAAGACACTTGTAGAACGTCTGGTGTCTCTAACCATGTATTCACAGCGTCATAGATAGAAAGATATAAACTTCTTTGATATGGCAATCCCAAGATTGAAATATATGGGAATGGTACATCCCATCCATTCCATGCCGGATATGTCTGACTACCGGCAGTGTAAGGCCGGGATAGCAAATACAGTACTAAACGTTCTCGAATGTCTCGTGTTGTTTCATCATAACCGATATGGGTAGGATTTAGTGCACTCCATTCAGCAGAACAATATTTCCATTGCCAGCAATCCCAAGCATTTCTCATCGCATTGTCGAGTAGTTGTATCGTATCGGCAATTGCCTGCGGAGAGATGGCTCCGGCCTCCATGAATAAAGTTTGTGATATTGCGTCTAGTACAGGAGTTGTCATATCAATGCACGACTTGGTTTCACTAGTGACACAGCGGTAAAATATAGGGGTTGGAATATTATCTATTTTTTCTACAACCGAGATTTCAGTAACAACTGCTGTAGGAACCTCAATAACTGCTGGTGTTTCGGTTGGTACTATAGGAATAACTGTAGATTGAACTGGAATTGGGGTTGAAATGATAGTAGTAATATCAGGTATGCTTTCTTCAATACTTTGTACCTGTACTGCAATTCCTTGGACTAAGATTAAAGACAATGTTAGCATTACTAATACTATGTTTTTTAACATTTATTTTCCTTTTAAATATTTTATTGCATTAATATAGGGAGATTTTAGCTCCCTATATTATAAATACTTAAGAACTGCCTGCGGTAATCTTAGCAGCATCTTCTGTAGCAATACCATTAATTACCGCAATAAAAATTGGTTGCAGGGTAGCAAGAACACCTAAAACCAAAACACGAATTTCTGTCTGATCTGATAAAAGGAAGGTAAGTAACATTGTTACAATAGAAAATATTGCATCAGAAACAGCGATCCAAAACTTACGACTGCGGAACAAATTAGGTTTCATTTTTCTCCTTAAAATTTACTTTGTAGGGAGTCTAACTTATCGCATAAACCAGCTAATTTTTCTAAAAAGTTAGACTCAATAAAATCATTAAAAACTGTATAATTATAATAAGATTTATCTTCGGGAAGTGAGTTTTCTGATATGTGGTTTCCACAATCATGATTAAGATATGTTTTTATTTCCCTTGATAATATTTTTACTTTTACTACATTATATAATGGTTCATCTTTAAAATATTCAAACTCATTGGGAAATCTCCAGTCATCTATAATAACAACATCGTATGGAAAGTTTGATGTGTTCTCAAGGGTTCTTAGCAAATACTCCACCCAACAATCTGGATTATATTTTCTACCAACATCTGTGCCCAATATCTGTAGAAGTTTTCTGCCTTTTTCATCTTTAATTCCATCCCATCCAATATATTTATATGCAATTTCTTTAGCTCCTGTAGCAAAAGAACTATTAATTACATTTAAATTCTTGGAAATAAAACAATCTTTTAATATCTTTGCTGCAAGGGTTTTTCCCATTCCTGCTTTACCAGACAGAAGAATGACCAAAGTTTTGTTATACATCTAGATTAGAACCTCCTGTATGATAATCCTCTAAAATTCCTTCCAAAACTTGATGAGGAACTAAATTATTTTGTACTAGAAATTGTAAAATAAATATATAACTAGGAATATTAATTACTAGACAATTTCTGGAACCAACAAAGAAATCATTACCACCCTCTTGTTTTACAATGAGGGTATTAGTTTTTGGTAATCTTGTTATCTTTAGTTGTGCCATCCTCAATCCTTTCTTTTAGGGTAATAAAGGCATTATCAGGAATTTTAAATAAATCAAAACTATATTGGGAAAGTTCTTTCATGGCAGTAACCATAATGTCTCTGTAAGCACTATCATAACTTAAACCAGACTCTATTTTAAAAGTAAGTGAACGTTCGTTCTTTATTCCTGTCTGATTAACTCTACCTTGAGTAAGATTATAGGTAATATGCCACTTCTTATCTACAAAATTAGCATCCACCTTAGTATCAAAATAAACATTTGAATAGATCATCATTCTAACTCCTCACCAAAGCACTTGCTTTTTCTTTTGATAACTCATTTATCCTGCTTCTTCCGATTGCTCCACATTTACAGCGGAAAGCATTGTATTTTCCACACTGAGTAACATATTCCCCACCCCAAGATAGTTCGCTACTTCCACAATTAGGACAAACTGATTCGTTTGTATCTACATAAATTCCTATGTTTGGGTGACCGGTAATCCAAGGACGAATTTTTACATAGACCTCCTCTAGTAAAGAAACATCTCCTTGGTTATACGTTACCATTTCTTGAAGTGCTTCTTTATCTCCTACTACACAGCGTTTCCATAACTCAAACGTAGTATGAACTTTTTCCCCAATCCCAAGAAATTTTGTCACATAATCCAAAGAGTTAGAAGAAATCTTGAACTTATTTCTAAGAACGGATAGTGTATCTATTGTTTGATAATACATTGGCGGGGGAAGTCCATGAAGCAGAAATCTGGTATTTAATTTTTTAATATCAAAAGAATTTGAATTATGCCCAATTATTATATCCGCGCTATTCATAAGTTTCCACACATCTTCAATAATTCGTCTATCATTATTTTCTAATGCTTCTCGTGAAGTAACAACGCTAGACATGCTTTCTGAGCTAAACAACCATTTTGCAGACCAAGAAACTATGCTCCAGTCTTTTACTACGTTATCTGGAGAAATTCGTTGCTTGTATAGTCCCCAAACAAACACCTGCATTGGCAATGTTTCTATGTCTAGAAGCAATACTTTTGGTAACTTTACCATATTATTATTTCTATGACAGTTGGGGTGTTGTCTCGCGGTCTTTCTATGAACACAACGAAGTTCTGGTGTTTTATTGAATATACCCATTTATTTGTTTTTTATCCTCGATAACTTGTGTTTATATTCCGAATTCATATAGGTTATTAGGTTGTTTGTTTGTTCTTCTGTAAGACTATACTTATCTACTAAATCATCTACTGTACCAAAATCTGTAAACTCTCCTCCTAAGCAAAAAGCTATTTTTTCACACGCTCGTCTAAAGAATAAAATAATAGTCTCCTTTGATAGCGGAATTTCTTTACTTATGTCTATTAGTGTTGAACCATTTGAAAAAGAATTGAGTATCTTTGCTTCCAAAGTAGACAGTATTCTAAGTTCATAAAGTTCTTTTGCTTTCTTCTCTATAATTAGAAGATTATTATAATCATCTGATTCTAAATCGTGTTCTTCCTTTAGAGAAAGTCTATTGATTATTAGGGTCTCTATCCTCCACGACATTTTTACACTCCTAACTCATTTTCCATATCTTTAGCACAAACCTTCTTAAACTTACATCCAAAGCACGAACTATTGAAAAGTCCAAGTGGAGGAAGATCATTTTTCTTTATTTTAATAAGCATACTAGGAACTACATTATGAAATAATTGGTAATAAATATCTGGGCTAAAATTTAATCGTATAATCTTATTCTCAAGAAGAGATACATAAAGAACAGATGTAGGTGGTTTATGAAACATGCTTTTATATGCCCAAAAATAAGTTAGAAATTGTGGATCTTTATCTATATTTTTTGGAGTTCTAGTAGATGTTTTCCAATCTATAATAGTACCATTACCTGTAATTCTATCAATCTTTCCTACTAGAAAACTATTATCATCTAGGGTTATTTTAAACTTGTGTTCTATTAAATCTCCCTTTCCAAGCATATCCTTGACACCACAAGAAAAGAAATTGCTAACTGATTCCAGGGCTTTTTCTACAAAGTGTTCCTCTAAAACAACTTCATCAGATCTTTTCTTACAATAAGCAATAGCAGCGTCTTTGTTTGTCCAAAATTTTTCCAACGTCTCATGAACTATTGTACCCGCATCCATGTCTGGATTTGATTCTGCTAGTTCTGGAAAATTAGTTCGGTAGAAAATTCTCTTGGGACACTGAATATAGTCTTTAATTGCTGTTGCAGATAGATATATACTCACAAAGAAATCCGCCTCTCATTAGCAGAAAGTGTTTGCCAAGTTCCCAACATTTCTTTATAAATATCTAGTGTTCCACGAAGTTTCTCAAGAGATGAAATAACTTCTGCTAACTGATGTCTAAGAGGGAGTAATTCTCCTTCT
>Ga0209210_1000963_pt1 | contig 26264 bp, 26 predicted proteins | sample RifGroA1_FD_183991 | JGI IMG/M metagenome (GOLD analysis project Ga0209210, IMG submission 183991) | Contaminated groundwater microbial communities from Rifle, Colorado, USA - Rifle Groundwater A1 (SPAdes) (version 2) | ecosystem: Environmental > Aquatic > Deep subsurface > Groundwater >...
ATGGATTAAATTATTACTAAAAAATCGACCTTTTTCCATATTATCAGATAATCTATAAAATGGCAAAGTTTATTTTACTATTTTATATTCAATAATTTTGAAATTCTTTCTTTATCAAAACCAACGGTAAGCTCGCCGTCAATATCTATAACCGGCACGCCCATCTGATTTGATTTTGCGACCATCTCATCGCGAGCCGCCGCGTCAACTGAAACATCCTTTTCTTCGTACGCGACATTATTTTCTTTAAAAAAATCCTTCGTCATTTTGCAGTATACGCAGGTTGGAGTGGTATAAATAGTAACCTTGGACATATTTATAATTTAATTGTGATAATTAAAGTATAGCATATGAGATTATTTTAGCATTTTTTAATTTTTCTCCAAATTGAGTAAACTGATTGACGCCCATCACAAAATCGGAACTTATTGCCCAATCTGCTTGAAAGTAGTCGCGCCTGGCGGCGAGTGCCAATAGTCCAGATACTTTCCACCCCGCAGCTGCGGGGTTATTTTTATAACAAGCTCGCATGTCTTTGCTTGGCTTTTGAATAATTTTCGAACCTTGCAAATCTTGTCGTTTTATGTAACTAATGGGGTACTCTTTGAAAACTTAATAAACCGAACATGGAGAGCCGAATATGCCGAAAACAAAGCAGCCTCGGAACCCCTACTTACTGCCGGATACGATTACGCCACAACACTATACAATTACTCTTACTCCAGATCTTGAAACTTTTACGTTTATCGGAGAAGAAAGTATTGTCGTCAATATCAAAGGTAAAACCTCAAAGATTGTGCTTCACGCACTCGATCTAAAAGTTAACCGCGTCGACATCTGCTACGTCGGACAGGTTGGACATGCTCCTGCTCAAAAAATTACTTTCAACAAGAAGATGCAAACCGTAACACTTAACTTCGGACAGTCACTTGAACCGGGCGAAGCAGTTCTTCACATTCAATTTAGCGGAACTCTCAATGATAAGATGTGCGGATTTTACAGGACATCGTATTTTGTAAACGACGAGAAACGGTGGGGCGCGGCCACTCAATTTGAAGCAACGGATGCTCGCCGGGCTTTTCCTTGCTGGGATGAGCCGGCGCAGAAAGCAAAATTCTCAATCAACCTGAATATTCCTGAACGCATGATCGGACTTTCAAACATGCCTGTCTTAAAATTTTGGAAAAATGAAAGTAAACCGAGCACTGAAAAACGCGTAGAATTTCAAACAACCCCGCCAATGTCAACCTACCTGGTCGCGTTTATCGTGGCCGACCTTGAATACATTGAAGCATATGATAAAAATGGTGTGCGCATCCGCGTGTATACTACACCGGGCAAAAAAGAACATGGGCAATTCGGTTTAGACGTAGCGCTTCATACCCTTCCCTTCCTTGCCGAGTATTACGATATGAAATACCCTCTACCGAAACTTGATTTAGTCGCGCTTCCAGACTTTGGAGCGGGCGCGATGGAAAACTGGGGCCTTGAGACATTTCGAGAGACCGCGCTTCTTATTGACCCGGCAAATGTGTCAGTTGCGGCGCGTGAACGAGTTGCTGATGTCGTAGACCACGAACTTGCTCATCACTGGTTTGGGAATCTCGTGACCATGCAGTGGTGGACTCACTTGTGGTTAAACGAAGGATTTGCAAATTTCGTTGAAAATAAAGCAGTGGACAAGCAGTTCCCGGAATGGGAACGAATGCTTCGGTTCATCGCAGAAGATGTAAGAGGCGCTCTTCACGCTATGGATAAGAAAAATTCGCATGCGATTGAAGTTGATGTCAAAAATCCTGCAGAAATTCGCGAGATTTTTGATACCACAACCTATAGCGGCGGCGGATCCGTCAATTTCATGAATGAACAATATCTTACTGAGGAAGGATTTCTAAAGGGCCTTCGACTTTACCTTAAGAAATATGCTTATGGCAACGCGACTACGAAGCAACTTTGGGAAATACTTGAGAAAGTAACGGGCAAGCCGGTTCGTTCTGTCATGGGAACATATACTCGGCAAGCCGGATACCCGCTTGTGATCGTTCAAGAAAAAGAATTATCTCGTAAAGGATTGCGTTCATTCGAACTCAAACAACAGCGATTTCTTTTTGACGGCAGTAGCGACCGGAAAAATCCAACATGGGCAATTCCGATCGGTGTTATTGGTTCATCGTTGCCTAAATCATCATATCATTATATGAGATCTAAAAAGATGAATCTTATTGTTAACGCCGCGACAAATAATTGGGTCAAACTTAATCCGGGTACCGGGGCTCTTTACAGAGTTTTATATCCTGAACATATGCAGCATAGTCTTGCAAAGGCGGTTAAAGAAGTTGATGACAGGATAACTCCCGCAGACCGCATCGGACTTCTTGATGATGCTTTTGCTCTTGCGCGCGCTGGTTATCTTTCCACAACCGAAGCGCTTGAACTTCTTGAGAGTTATCGGAACGAAAAAAATTGTTACGTCTGGACCGTTATCGCGTCTGCTTTTGGCGAAATGGACCACATGATCGGTTCCGAAAATTCAGCGCGTGCAGCTTTTGAACAATATGCGAGAACATTCTTTAGACCAATGGCGCTTCATATGGGTTGGGGAAAACGTGAAGGTGAGCGAAATAGCGACGTTCTTCTTCGTTCCCTTGTTCTGCGAAACTACGCAGGGTACGGTGATCTCAATACCGTTGCAAAAGCATTTCTGCGATTTAACGCGCACCAAGTTGTAAAACCAATTGATCCTGACTTGCGTCAACTTGTCTATACGCTCGTTGCCGAATATGGCAAACCGGATGAATGGGAAAAGCTAATTACGATATATGGTAGTACCGATGACCACCAGGAAAAAATACGTGTTCTCCGGGCGATTGGGAAAACCAAAGACCCGGAAATAGTTAAACAAGCCCTTACTTTTGCAATATCAGAAAAAGTGCGGAAACAAGATACGCCAATTGTCATTCTCTCGGCTGGTTTAAACAATATAGCGCGGCCTATCGTTTGGGAATTTTTGAAGTCAAACTGGAAGATATTTATTGAGCGATATCATGGTGGCGGGCTTGGTCTTCTTTCCCGGATGGTTGAAGTAGCCGACGGATTTAAGACCGAGAGAACATACCACGACGTTAAAGAGTTTTTCGCAAAAAACAAGCTTGATGGTGCTAAACGTGTAATGGCTGAAACGCTTGAACAAATCCAATCAAATGTAGCTTGGGTTAAGCGCGATGGCAATGAAATAGACAAATGGTTTATACGCCACCCCGAAAAATCTTAAACAAGATAAATAACTTTCCCCGCAATTATTTGCGGGTTTTTTAATACAATTTGGCTCCCCGACCATAATATTATTATAACCATCCCTGCCTGCGGCAGGCAGGCTTTCCGATAAGGAATATATAACTAATCTCTGGAATCGGTTTTGTTTGTTGAAAGAGGCGATTAAAGAAGTTTATTAATAAAAAAAACCGCTGGCTTGCACTGAGCCCGCGGTCGAAGTGGCGAACCATGCGGCTTTACAGTAATTTTTTAATTGGATAGTGATTTTATCGAGACTTTTTTGATTTGGATTTTGATAACTTCTGCTCCATTTTATTAAGCTCAGCAAGTTGATGTTTTTTCTTCAGTGTAAGAATAACCCCTTTTACCGGGTGAATTGTGATTCCGTCAAGAAACTCAACTAATTTTTCAAGTATCTTGCCTTGAAAATCCAACCGCTTCACATCACAGGGCTTACCGCACTTAAGACAAATATAACTGATGGTGCATATCTCTTTACTTCCTATAAAATCCGGCACGCCATTTACTCTTACTTTAGCGTTGCAGCATTTTGATTTGCAAACCACCATGGCCATTCGCTCCTCTTCATATTGTCAACCCAAAACTATTCAACATATTATCATAGTAATCACGGATTGGAAAGTTCTAATTCCACGATGGATTAAATCAAAACACCACATTTTGTGTGGTGTTTTGTAAATGCTCCGGCGGGAGGACTCGAACCTCCAACTTACTCCTTAACAGGGAGCCACTCTACCATTGAGTTACGCCGGAATGTTTTGACATTTTTACATAACTTCGTGAAAAAATCAATTACAAAATTAGTATCCTTCCAATTTTTTCAAGTTATGGTGCTGGCGGATTTTTTCAAGCGCCTTAAATTCAATTTGGCGTATTCTTTCGCGAGTAATGCCGAATTCGTTGCCCACTTCCTCAAGCGTATGGGTAACGCCGTCATCAAGCCCAAAACGCATTTTTAAAATTTTCTGCTCCCGCGGCTGAAGATCAATTATTATTTCCTTAATTTGGTCCCCTAAAAGACGCAAAGCCGCCGCTTGAGCCGGCGTAATTCCTTTTTCATCTTCAATAAAATCGCCAAGCGACGAATCTTCATCCTCATCGCCGATGGGCGCTTCAAAAGAAATTGTGTCCTGGGAAATTTTAATTATATGCCGGATTTTTTCAACATCAACCCCCATTTCGGCGGCAATTTCTTCCGGAAGAGGTTCGCGCCCCAAATCTTGAAGCAAGTGGCGCTTTATCTGGGTAAACTTAGAAATTGTTTCCACCATGTGAACCGGAATTCTAATTGTTCGCGACTGATCGGCTAAAGCCCTGGTAATGGCTTGCCTAATCCACCAAGTGGCATAAGTTGAAAACTTAAATCCCCGCCGATAATCAAACTTATCAACCGCCCGGGCCAATCCCAAATTACCTTCTTGGATCAGGTCAAGCAGAGTTAAATTGGGGCTGCGCCCCACATAGCGTTTGGCAATAGAAACCACCAGCCGCAAATTTGCTTGAATTAATTTATTGCGCGATTCAATATCCCCTTTTTCAATTTTTTTAGCCAGTTCTTTTTCTTCGTTTCCGGTTAGGAGCGGTGTTCTGCCAATCTCCCTTAAATACATTTGAACCGAATCGGAAGCGATAGTATCGTCGGCCCCAATATTTAAAGCCCTGTTAATTTCATCTTCAGTTGGTTCCGGCACTGCGTCCTTTATAAATCCCTGGCTTTCTTCAACCTTGATATTGGCTTCTTCCAACCGGTCATAAAGCCGTTCAAGTTCGGAAATATCTTTTTCAACATTAGGAAAAAATTTAAGAATTTCCGCTTCCATCACAAAACCTCTCTCGCGACCGCGAGAAATTACGGCTTTTACCCGGTCTTCAAAAATCTGCTCTTTTTTGGTAAGTTTAACTTTTTCTTTTTCCTTTGTTATCCATCTTTCGCCGATTCTTTTAGCCGTTCTTTTTTTGTGCTTAACCGCCGTTTTGATTTTTTTTGTTTTTCCGCCAAAGGCGGATCCGCCTCTGGCGGAAAATTTTTTTTTCTTTTTTACCATAAATTTCTGAATCGCTTTATTTTTTAGATAAATCCATTAATTTTCTTGAAACATTTTGAAATTCTTTTGTCATACTGTCCGGGTTAGAACCATTGGCCTCGCATTTGCCGATTTCGTTCCCGATTTTTAGCAAGATTTCTTTGTAATATTCGCGCTCAATTTCTTTGGCTATGAAAATAATTTCTTTACCAAGATCAAAGTCCGAATTGGCTTTGCCAAGTTCAAAGTCGCCGAGCATATACAAAAAATCCAACCGCGGCCTTAGATCGCTTCGCAGAGCTGACCGCATATCTGAAAAACTCACCGCGCCCGCCGTCTTGTCCGCCGAAGCATAAGCCATGGCGGATAAAAACTCAAAATCGCGAGTCGGCATAAAAGCGGCAATCTTGACCGTTTCGGCGATATGCTCCGTCTTTTTTAATAATAACGCTAAAAGCCGTTCGCTCAAAATTTCTTTTCTTGTTTTTTTAGCGGCGGACTCGTTTTGGCCGGACGCGGAATGGCTTGGAGCGCCGTTTATATGCATCCGTGTTTCAAGGCGCTCCATTTCTTCTTTAAGATCGGATTCTGAAACGCCCAAGCGCAAGCCAAGTTCTCTTATCCAACTTGAACGTTCAATGACACTCGGCAAGCGTTTTATTTCGGAAAGAAGATTTAAAGCGATTATTTTTTTGCCTTCAAGTTTATCCGGAGAAAATTGCCTAAAAATTTCTTTAAAATAATAAGACATAATCGGTTCGGATTTTTCAATAATTCCCTGAAATTTCCCGGGGTTGTCTTTAACAAAGTCGGCCGCGTCTTTGCCCGATTCCAATCTTAGTACCGAAATGTTAAAACCCTGCTCATTCGCTAAATCAATGCCGCGCTTTGTGGCCCGAAAACCCGCGTCATCCATATCAAAAGCCATAATAAGATTGCTGGTAAGCCGTTTTATTATTGTCAGCTGGTCTTCGGTTAAAGCCGTGCCGGAGGTGGCAATAATATTCCTGACGCCATCTTGCCACGGCAAAATAACATCCATTTGGCCTTCCACCAGAATCGCCGCGTCATTTTTCCTGATGTCGGCTTTGGCACGATCAAAGCCATATAATATGCGGCTTTTACTGTATAAAATAGTTTCGGGCGAATTTATGTATTTTCCGGTTTCAGCTTTTTCGGTTCTGGAAGAGATAATCTCATTCATCGTTCTTCCTGAAAAAGCCACAACCCGCCCGCTCGTATCAAAAATAGGAAACATTAAGCGGTTGCGAAATCTGTCGTGCCACTTTTCTCCTTTTATGACGAGGCCGGCTTTTTCGATTTCATGCTCCCGGTACCCATATTTACCAAGATATGACAAAAGCGCGTCCCAAGAATCCGGAGCGTAGCCAATACGCCATTCGTCAATTGTTTCATTGTTTAATCCCCTTTTGCGAAGATAATCCAAAATTGGATTTACGTTACCGATAGAAGCTATAAAAAATTGCGCAGCTTTTTCGCATATTTCGTGCATACGGTCTTTTTCAGAGCGCGCTTTCGGGTCGCTATATTCCAATTCTACGCCGGCTTTCTCCGCCAGCATTTTTAAAGCGTCAAGAAATTCAATGCCTTCAATTTTCTCAACGAAAGTAAAAATATCCCCGCCAATTCCACAGCCGAAACAATGCCAGCTTTGGCGCGAAGGAGAAACCATAAAAGAAGGAGTTTTCTCATTATGAAACGGGCAAAGCGCCTTATAGTTAACACCGGCTTTAGTTAGCCGAAGATACCCCGATATAACATCGGAAATATTTAACTTCTCTTTAATTTGTTGCACATTGTCGTTCATAGTTTCGTTATTCGTTGATGATATACTCTATTTTAATCTGAAGCCACCTGCCGTTTCCTATATTAATCGGATATTCACTTCGCGCGGGCGCCATGGGGCCGTCGGGATCAATCGGTTTTAGAAAATAAGACCCGGGCCGCAAAGGAATTTGAAAAGCGCCGTCGCTATGAGTCCGAATTGAAATAAAAGGTTTTGATGGTTCGACTTTGCTCACCACAAAAACATCTATGGAGGCCTCAAAAGGAGCGCCAAGAGCAGTAATAACCTTACCGTAGATGCCGGAATTTACAATATTTCCTTCAATAGCCGGGCCTTGAAGCTCCGATTCTATATAAGGATAGTTTCCCTCTTCTCCAACCAAGCTTATATCTTCAGTGGCTGATTTATTATATTTTACTATATTTTCAAGTTGAGCCAAACGCTGTTTTATATCTTCATTATCCGGATATTTTTTGTTTAAATCTTTGATAATTTGGAAGGCCTTGCCATAACGGCCGGTATTTTGGTAAATGACCGCTAAATTAATCAAAGCCGGCTGATTGTCCGGTTTTTTGGAAATTGCGTATAAAAATTTTGATTCGGCTTCTTCCAATCTGCCGGCCATGGCCAACCCCACGCCCAGATTTATGTGCCCCCCGATGTCATCGGGATTTATTTTTAATAATTTTTCCGACGTTTCAATAACTTTGGCGGCCTTGCCTTTACTTATGTAATAACCGGTTAAATTACTTAATGCTTTTTGATTTATATTATCAATTCTTAAAACGCTATTCCAAAGATTTTCGGAATTAAGCCAATCGTTATTGCGATTAAAAGTTAAAATAAAAAATAATATTAAAGCAATTGCGGCAATAGTTTTCCCGATCGGATAAAAATTACAATTAAATTTAAATTTTATATGAGATAAAAAATTATCTAGCCCCAATACCGCGGCCAGAAAAAAACCGGCAAGCGGCGCGTAAAGAAAACGCTCGCCGATAATGTCTTGAAACGGAATAATCTGGAGAACCGGAAGAAGAAAAGTTAAAAACCAGACAATGCCAAAAATAAAATTGAACTTGGACTTTTTGAATCCGATGTAAAAAAGAAACGTCAAAACAGAAAATAACAGAACCCCTGAAATTACTCTCGGGTCAAAAATACCTGACGGCAAAGGAAAATTAGCGTAATTTAGCATCAGATTAACCGGATAAACCGCCAAGCTTATATATTTATAAAATACCGTGGGAGCGAGTAGAATATTCTCTAAAAACCCGCCGCGCAAAGCGTGATCGCCCAGGGCGACTAAAATTTTATAACGGGCGTAAAAATAAGCCAGACCCATTAAAACAAACGGAAGCGAATCTACTAAAATTTTACGGAAATTGATTTTTTCCCGCCCCTGGTAACTTAACAGAAAAACGAAAGGGATTATAAAAATTCCCCCCAACGCAGTTTCTTTTGTTAAAAGAGATAAAATGAAAAATAAGTAAGAAAACCAGATAAAAAATTTCTTATTTTTATTTTCCTGATAATTTAAAATTGACAGAACGGCCAAAATAAAAAAGCCGAAAAAAATCAGACTGCTTTGATTGGCGATCCAGCTTACCGCTTCGGTCGCCGTCGGATGCAGCGCCCAAAAAGCCGTCGTTGCGGCGGCAACGCCAATCCGCTTGGTAACCTTCATCACCAAAAGATAAACCAAAATTAAATTAAGAATGTGCAGAAAAATGCTCGTAAAATGAAACCCGGATGGATTTTTGCCGAAACTTGCGTACTGCGCCGCGAACGCGAAAGACGCTATCGGCCTCCAGTTTTTCCCCCCGCCTTGCTCGGTATGATAATTGCTTCCGGTAAAAATATCCGGACTTAAAAAGAATTTGGAAAACGGTTTAAAGCTTTGGACGTCTTTATTGTTTACGATGAAAGCATAATCGTCGTAAACAAATTCGGCGCGAAAAACTTTAACATAAGCCAACAGCATAATAATAATTAAGAGACCGACGATAGCCGGTCCAAACCATTTAGAATATTTGCTGGCGATTTTATAAAAATTGGAATTTATCATTTTTGCAATTGCTGTAGGACTTTTTGCAGTTCCTGCGGACTTTGGGCGCCTCGCAGGCCTTGTATTATGCTAAAATAGCGCTCGATGTAAGGGGTAAGAAAATAGAATGTGCCAAAAATTACTCCAATATAAATAACATATCTTAAAATACCCAAAAAACGGCGCCATTTCTCCGCTTGCCAAAGTTTGCGCACCAAAATCAGAGTTTCTTCTTCCGAAGTTAAGGGTGTTTTTCCTTCGTTTGCCATAGACAAAATTATAAATGGAAAATCACTATTTTTCAAGAAGCGTTCTTTATTTTTCAATAATCGCCCTTCTGGGAGAAAAATAATTTAAAATATGCTTAGCATCATTTACTTGCGATAGCTGGTAAATGCTGCCATCTTACAATTAATAACTATCATTTATTCTTTGCTGTTGTCAGCAAAAATTGCGCCGGCAAAATATCTCTCATAACAACAGGAAAAAATCCGATCCAATCGTTAGGATTCAAAAATAAAGCAATCGTGGCATAGAAAAACCCAAAAGCCAAACCCAGCCGCAATAAAATCAAAGCCGTTTTTTGTTGTGGCATTAAAGTTGGTTTAAGTCGGAGTCCAACTGCTTTAAATCCTCATCCGGACTGCCGATATCAACCGCGTTTAAGTCATTATCTATTTCGGCGGTAGTATCGTTATCAGAAATTAGAGCTTCTTCCTTGGTAACCAGTTGGTTGAAAAAACCATACTGCCAGGCGACCCAGACAAGCGCCAAGACAACGACTGCAATTAGAATCAAAATCCAAGTTTTATTTAATGTTTTCATATTTTTTATTATTAATTATTTACGACTATAGCCTATTGCGATGGAGTTGTAGTTGCCTTTGGCTCTTCATCTACGCGAGGAACGCTTTTTAACGCCTGAAGCGCATTTTTAACCGCTTCGCGGGTGCTTTTCATCGCCCCATCGCGAAGCCCAAAAAGATCTTTGTGAAGTTGTTCTCTTACCGTTTTAAACGCCGCGCCGAGTTTATCTTCGGAAGTGAAAGTGGCAATATAGGTTTTTTTAACTTGAGTTTCAACCGCCACCCGGGCAGATTCAATTGCGGTTTTGGCATTTTGAATCGCCGTTCTTACCGCGGAAACATCTTTGCCCATGGCTTGAGCTTTGTCGGCTCTCAATTCTATTTTACCAATAATTTCCGAAAGACGATCTAATACATTATTGAAATGGTCGGTCCATCGCGCATTCAGGCGCGCCATTTGTTCGTCAAGCCGCGTGGCGATTTGCTTCTTTTTTTCATCGCGCAATGTACTGATTTTATTTTTTAATTCCACCCGACGCGTTTCGGCCGCATTTTTAGCTTCTTCGCGGGCAGTTTCAATACGTTTTTTTGCCGTCTCACGCTCATTTTTCAGATGGGTATTTAATTCGGTTTTTTTAGCTTTTATATCTTCTCGCGAAGGCGCGTTAGTTTGCGCCGCAACTGAAAAAACAAAAACAAGACAAAAAACAGCTGTAAGAAAACTGCTTATAAATTTTCTATTCATATTTTAAATTGCTTAATAATAAATTTCAAAAAGATCTTTATACGCAAATTTATTTTTTTGAAAGCTCTTCGGAATTTAATTCGGACATCTTTTCGCCGCCCTTGTGCTCACCATGAGCCGCGTGAGCCGCCGCTTCCTCCTTTAACCGTTTTTTCTTATCTTTTTTATCAAGCTTTGCCAAAACATCAATAACTTCTCTGCCATTGTAATAGCCGCAATAAGCGCAAATATGGTGCGGCGAAACCTCCCGATCGCATTTATCGCAAACCGCTAAAAAAGTTTTTTTCAAAGCCAAATGAGACCGCCTCCGGTTTCTTTTCCCCTTCGTATGTCTTTGGGTCTGCACTCCCCCCATAATTTAAATAAGATAACATAAAATAATTTTTACAGCAAGTTTTTGTTATAAAATTTTTTATGCTAAAATATAAACATTAATTTTGAGATTTGATTTTTAATTTTTTCAGCCCTAGGCTGATCCGCCTTGGGCGGAGATTTTTATGCGATTTACCCACTTACATGTCCATAGCCATTACAGTTTGTTAGACGGTCTCGCTAAGATTGATGATTTAATGGCAAAAGCCAAAGAATTGGGCATGAATTCTTTGGCTTTAACCGATCATGGCGCGATTTATGGCGCAGTTGAATTTTTCCAGAAAGCTAAAAAAGCCGGCATAAAACCGATAATCGGATGCGAGATTTATGTCGCGAGCGGCAGTATGAACAACAAAACCAGCGCTCCCGACAATAAACGCTATCACCTGACCGTGCTTGTAAAAAACGCTATTGGATATAAAAATTTAGTGCAATTAATCACTAAGGCGCATCTGGAAGGATTTTATTACAAACCGCGAGTTGATAAAAATCTGCTGCGTCAATATGCCGAAGGCCTAATCTGCCTGAGCGGCTGCCGAAATTCGGAAATTTCTCATTTTTTAGCAATAAATCAGTTGGAAAACGCGGAAACTGCCGCCCTGGAATATCAAAATATTTTTAGCAAAGACAATTTTTTTATTGAGCTTCAACCGCATTTTTTTTCCGATAACAAGAACCCTGACATCTTTTTTAAAACAGCCGATTTTGCCAAAAAATTAAAAATTCCCTTAGCGGCGACAAATGACGTCCACTACATATCAAAAGAAGATGAAGATTACCACGATGTGCTTTTGGCTGTCGGCACCGGCAATAAAATTTCCGACGCCAATCGGTTGTCGGTAAAAGGCGTTAATCTTTCATTGAAATCGGCGGAAGAAATGGCTGAATTTTTTAAAGATTTTCCGGAAGCGATTGAAAATACCGCCAGAATCGCCGATGCTGTTGATTTTGAATTTGAATTAGGCAAAACCCAATTCCCCCATTTCGAGCTTCCGGAAAACGAAACGGCGGAAAATTATCTTGAAAAATTGGCAATTTTAGGATTACAAAAACGTTTTGGATACGAATCATTAAACGAAGCGCCGGAAGAGCTTTCTTCCCGATTTAATTTTGAGATTGAAGTTATTAAAAAAACCGGTTTTGCGTCTTACATATTAATTGTTTGGGATATTGTAAATTGGGCTAAAAGCCAAGATATCGCCGTTGGCCCCGGACGCGGCAGCGCCGCCGGATCCCTGATATCTTATTTAATCGGTATTACCAATATAGACCCGATAAAATACACTTTGCTTTTTGAAAGATTTTTAAATCCCGATAGAATCGCGCCGCCCGATATTGATTTGGACTTTGCCGATCACAGGCGCGGTGAAGTGTTGGATTATATTTCCCAAAAATACGGTAAAGACCGCGTCGCTCAAATCATAACTTTTGGCACGATGGCGGCTCGGGCCGCTATAAGAGACGCCGGCAGAGCTTTGGGTTTTGGATACGGTTTTTGCGACAAAATAGCCAAAATGGTGCCATTTGGGCCGGGAATAACTTTAGAAAAAGCCACGGGAAACGTCGCCGAATTAAAACAAGCGATTGATACCGATCCGCAGGCGCGCCAGTTGATCCAAACGGCAAGAAAACTTGAAGGAGTGGCGCGCCACGCTTCAACTCACGCTTGCGGCATTGTTATCACCAAAAATCCTATTATTGATTATATGCCGCTTCAGTGGGCTCATTCTTCAAAGGGCGGCGAGGAGGCGCTTGTTACTCAATACGAAATGCGCTCGGTTGAGGCGCTGGGTCTTTTAAAAATGGATATTTTGGGGCTTAGGAATTTAACTATCATTGAAAAAGCGTTGAATCTTATTGAGAAAAATTACGGGCAAAAATTGGATATTTATAGCATTCCGATTGATGACCATGAAGTTTTCGAATTGCTTCAGCGCGCCGATACGACGGGAGTTTTCCAGCTTGAATCAAACGGCATGCGCCGATATCTTAAAGAATTAAAACCGACGGAACTTGAAGATATTATTGTGATGATCGCGGCTTTCCGGCCCGGACCGATGGAATTTATCCCCGCGTACATAGCGAGAAAAAACGGAAAAGAGAAAGTAACTTATCTGCATCCGGGGCTTGAACCGATTTTAAAAAGTACGCACGGGGTGGCGATTTACCAGGAACAAGTACTGCGCATCGCCAATCAATTAGCCGGTTTTACATTATCGGAAGCCGATATTTTGAGAAAAGCAGTAGGCAAAAAAATTAAGCGTCTTCTTGACGAACAATCGGAAAAATTCATAAAAGGACTAATCAGTAACGGAATAAATAACGTGACGGCAGAAAAAATTTGGCATTTCATAGAACCATTTGCCCGCTATGGCTTCAATCGCTCTCACGCCGCTTGTTACGCCTTAATCTCTTATCAAACGGCCTACCTTAAAACTAAATATCCGGCCGAATTTATGACGGCACTTCTTAACGCCGAAAGTTTTGACCTTGACCGCGTGGCAGTTATTATTAACGAAGCTAAGAGAATGGGAATAGAAATTTTACCGCCAGACATAAACGAAAGTTTGAAAGATTTTACTCTAATCAAAGGAGAAGGCGTCAAAATCAGATTTGGGCTCTCGGCAATTAAAAACTTAAGCGCCAACGCGATAGAAAGTATTATTAAAGAAAGAGAAATAAGCGGCGCATTTTTAAATATTCCCGATTTTATAGAAAGGATATTGGCAAAAGACCTGAATAAAAAATCGCTTGAGGCCCTCATAAAATGCGGAGCGTTTGACGCTTTTAGTGAAAGGCGAAAGCTTTTGATAAATATAGAAGAACTGTTAAGATATTCTAAAGACCTTGGCAAAAAAAATAATTCGTCGCAGATAGGGCTTTTTGATTCTTATTCAAATTTGGCGCCTTTAAAATTAATTTCGGCAACCCCGGCGGTAAAAAAAGAGAAATTGGCATGGGAAAAAGAATTACTCGGACTTTACATCTCGGAACATCCGACCAGCGAATATAAGGAATTAATGGAAAAAAAGTCGCTTTTAATTGGAAAAGTTAAACTTTCTTTAATAGGCCAGAAAATCGCCGTTGGCGGATTAATTTCCGGAATTCAAAAACATGTTACTAAAAACGGCCGGTTAATGCTCTTTACAAAACTTGAAGATTGGGCTAATAAGATAGAGGTGGTTGTATTCCCCGATCTACTCGAAAAAAACCCGGAAATTTGGGCTGAAGATAACATACTTGTAGTTCAAGGACGGGTTGATAATTACGGCGGCAATTTAAAAATAATCTGCGATGCCGTACAGGCATTAGAACCTGAAAAATAAAATGAAAAATTCACAAAAATTAATGAGTCATCAAGAATTGGGTACTCAATTGGACTTATATTCATTCCACGAAATCGCGCCCGGCGCGCCTTTTTGGCATCCCAAGGGAATGATAATTTTTAGAGAGCTTGAAAAACTTATCCGCGAAGCGCTTGACAGGGCCAGCTATCAGGAAATTTCCACCCCGATAATGGTAAGAAAAGATTTATTTGAAAAATCGGGGCATTTTAAATTTTACAAAGATCTTATGTTTACCGTAAAGAATGACAATCAAACTTTTGTTATAAAACCGATGAATTGCCCGGAAAGCACTGTTATTTATTCATCAAAAGTAAGAAGCTGGCGTGATTTGCCTCTTCGCTTTTCCGAAATTGGACGGCTCCACAGAAAAGAACTTTCCGGCGTTTTAAACGGCCTTTTTAGAGTAAGACAAATAACGATGGATGATGCCCACATTTACGTCCGGCAAAATCAAATGATTGATGAAATTGACCGGTTAATTATCTTGATAAACAATTTTTATAAAATATTCGGATTTAAAACCAGCTATTATCTTGCTACCCACCCCGATGAAGCAATGGGTGATAAATTACTTTGGGACAAGGCCGAAGACGCGCTCGCACAAGCTTTAAAACAAAATAAAATAAAATATGAAATTCAACTGAAAGAAGGCGCTTTTTACGGGCCAAAAATAGAAGTTCATGTTAAGGATTCTTTGGACCGTTCTTGGCAGCTTGGAACTATTCAAGTTGATTTCAATATGGCGGAAAAATTCAATTTGAGTTTTATAAACCAAGACGGGAAAAAAGAAAAGCCGGTCGTTATCCATCGCGCCGTTTTCGGATCATTTGAAAGATTTATCGGCATCCTTGTTGAAAATTATCAAGGCGTTTTTCCGGTTTGGCTTTCCCCTGTTCAGGTTAAAGTTTTGAATCTTACCGATAGAAATGAAAAATACGCGAAAAAGATTGCCGCCGAGCTTATCGCCGAAGGACTGCGAGTAGAATTAGACACCGCCAATGAAACCGTCGGAAAAAGAATTCGCGTTGCCGAAATGGAAAAAATTCCTTATATTTTAATTGTCGGCGATAAAGAAGAAAAAACGGGCATGGTCGCTGTCCGAGAGCGCGGCAAAGGCGACTTAGGCGCTCAAAAACTTGAACAATTCAAATCAAAAATCCTTTCCGAAATCGCAAAAAAATCCGCGTGATATTCCCTATAGTGGATAAAATATAAAAGATGCCATGGAGCATAGAGAGAAGAAAAAAGCCCCGCACGGCGGTAATGTTGCCACCGTGAGGGGCTCGGACGAAAGGGCAATATGGTTTTACTACTGTATGTGTGGACTGTCGTCGCGTAAGCGTCCGAACAAGATGAAAGCTCCAATACTTGCAGCTATGCCTATTGCCCAGACAAAACTTTTTAGGCTTCCGTCAGGAATGAGATCAGACTGGGCCAGACGGAAGACAAAAAGCGTCCAAAACAAAAGCACAACGACAACTTGCCCTATGGTATATTTTGACATCTCGCACCTCCTTCGGATTTGCGGAACTAAAACTGTTAATATGCTATCATAGAGAGTATTATATGTCAAATCTTTGACCCAAAATAATCCCCATGACATTTTCTATATTTCGATAAACTCAGAATAAATATTTCGATAAATCCAAGAGTCCGGTATTATATAAAGAAATAATATGACCCTAAAAGAAAACAGCTTCGCTTTTATAGATAGTAATAATCTCAATCTTGGTATTAAAGAGATTGGCTGGCGATTAGATTTCAAGAAATTTCGTATTTATCTGTCGGAAAAGTACGGGGTGAGAAAAGCGTATTTGTTTGTCGGTTATTTGCCGGAAAATCAAGAGCTTTATAAATCATTACAGGAATTCGGATATGTGTTGATCTTTAAACCGGTGATGAAAGATAAAGACGGTGAGCCGAAAGGTAATGTTGACGCCGAACTTGTTTTGCAAGCAATGATTGATTGGGAGAAATATGATAAAGCAGTAATCGTTTCAAGCGATGGAGATTTTTATTGTTTGGTGAATTATTTATACGAAAAAGGGAAATTGAAAAGAGTGATTAGTCCGAATTACAAAAAATGCTCCGTGCTCTTGAAAAAGGCGGCCAGAGAACTGATAGATTTTTTGGATTATCAGAAGGATAAGCTTGCTCGAAAATGAAAAAGCACCGCTTTTGGACGAGCCTAAGCCGTGCCTTTTCCTGATAATTATATTTCTAGTATATAGCAAAGCCTCAAAGTATGTCAAGTGGTTGGATGTGGGTAACTTAGCTTGATGATTTTGAAAATATAGAGAAAACTCTAATGAGGTAACAAGGTTTTGGCTATCAAAACCATCCGCGTGGTATTTACTTATAGGTAAGAAATATAAGAAATGTCATGGGAAATAGAAAACCTAAAATACTCGTCATTGTCGGGTCGACGGCGTCGGGAAAATCGGCGCTAGCCGTAAAAATCGCTAAAAAATTCAATGGCGAAATTATTTCGGCGGATTCTAGGCAAATTTATAGAGGTATGGATATTGGCACTGGAAAGGTAACAAAGGCCAAACAAAAACAAGCCAAGCACTGGCTTATTGATATTATAAGCCCCAAAACCAATTTCAGCGCCGCTCAATTTAAAGAGCTGGCCGACAAGAAAATAGAGGAAATTTTAAAACGCGATAAATTGCCTATTATTGTTGGAGGCACCGGCCTTTATATTAAGGCAGTTATTGATAATCTAAATATTCCGGAAGTCGCGCCTGACCAGAAATTGAGAAAAAAATTGGAGAAAGAAATAGAAAAATACGGCCTAGATTTTGTCTTTAAAAAATTAACCAATATTGATCCGGAAGCCGCCTATATTATTGACCCAAATAATCCCCGCCGTGTCATTAGAGCTTTAGAAATCGCCGTAAAAACAACTCCGACGCCCAAAAGGGTCGGAGCTTCGACTGGAAACGTCGGAGAAAAACCATTTTCTGCCCAACGTAAATTGGGAAAATCGCTTTTTGATTTTATTGAAATAGGAATCAAATGGCCGAAAAATGCTCTTAATAAGCGCATAAATAAAAGGGTTGATTTAATGATAGAAGAAGGACTTTTAGAAGAAGTTAAGAATTTAGTTAAAAAATACGGCAAAAAACAGCAGAGCTTCGATGCTATCGGCTACCGTGAAATAATAAATTTTTTACATAAAAAAATATCGATTGAAGAAACGATAGAATTAATCAAAAAAAATACCAGAAACTACGCCAAACGGCAGATGACTTGGTTTAGAAAAGACCAAAGAATCCACTGGATCCGAAATGAAAAAGAATCAGAAAAATTAGTTAAAAATTTCTTATTTTAGTAATTTTTTCAAAATATCAGAAACGGTTTCCGGGTTGGCTTTGCCGCGGGTTTCTTTCATCACCTGGCCGACCAAAAATTGAAGAGAAGCTTCTTTCCCTTTTTTATAATCCAAAACCGCCGCCTGACTTTCTTTTATTATTTTTTCCGCGGCTTTTTCAATTTCGCCCAAATCTTCTACCCGGACTAAATCTTTTTCTCTAATCACCTGCGACGGGTCTTTGCCGGTCGCCCACATTTCTTTTAAAACATCTTTAGCGGCTCGCGAGGTAATAACATTTCGATGAATTAAACAAACCCATTCGGCAAAATCTTCAGCTGTTATTTTTATGTCACTAACTTCAGCCGACGATTCGTTTAACAGCCCTAAAAAATCGCTCAAAAGATAATTAGCCGAAAGATTAATAATTAATTGTTTTTCTTTTTCTATAAAATGGGGACTCGCGTCTAATTCAGGCGCAAGCAAACTGTCTTTATCCAGCCCTTCCTTGTCCCAATTCATGAATTCGCTTATGACATTTTCAAAATAGTTTGCCAGTTTTTCATTGTTAACCAGAATATTTGTTTGGCCATCTTGCAATCCGTAATTATTCTTTAATCTTGTTCTTTTTTGAGACGGCAATTCAGGCGTCGTCGCTTTAATTTCTTCAACCAATCCGAAATCTATTTTTAAAGGCGGTAAATCCGGCTCCGGGAAATAACGATAATCGTGAGATTCTTCTTTACTCCTCTGGGAAATGGTTTGCCCCTTCGTTTCACTCCAGCCGCGAGTTTCTTGCGCTATTTTTTTGCCTTCGCTAAGCAATTCCGATTGCCTTTTAATTTCATAATCAATCGCGTCGCGAACGGCTTTAAAAGAATTTAAATTTTTTACTTCAACTTTTACGCCCAATTTTTCAGAACCGGCCGGCTTCATAGAAATATTGGCTTCTACTCTCATCTGTCCCTTTTCCATATTGGCGTCGGAAACGCCCCAGTACCGCAATATTAATTGAAGTTCCTGCGCGAAAGCCGACGCCTCTTCTCCAGAATGCAAATCCGGTTCGGTTACAAGTTCCATTAAGGGAATACCGGCGCGATTAAAATCAACCAATGAATGGCCGACATGGCTAAAATGAATAAGCCGCCCTGTATCTTCTTCAAGATGAACACGAGTTATTCTAACTTCTTTGTCAAAACCGGGAATTTTTAATTTTCCTCCAAGACAAATTGGTTCATCATATTGAGAAATTTGGTACCCTTTCGGAAGATCGGGATAAAAATAATTTTTCCTGTCCCACTTGGTAATTTCCGATATTTTACTTCCAAACGCCAGCCCCACTTTGATAACATGATTTACCGCTTCTTTGTTTATAACCGGAAGCGTTCCCGGAGCTCCGGTGCAAATCGGACAAATATTAATATTGGGATGTCTTTCATCCGGATCATTTTTGGAAGCGCAAAACATCTTAGTTTTCGTTTTGAGCTCCGCGTGTATTTCTAAACCGATAACCGGTTCATATGTAGCCATACGTTCAAAATAACACAAAATTTTAAATAAAAAAAGCCCGAAAATGGGCTTATCTTTTTCTCCCTGCGGGAGATGTCCCGGAGGGACACAAAATTTCTAAGATATCGTTGAAAATTTCTTCTTTGCCGCGATTGCCGTCAATATGAATGACTAAACCTAAATTATCAAAATATTTAATTGCTTCTTCAACATCGGTTTTGTACCAGTTAAATATTTTGTCAATCGCTTCTTCAGTTGTATTTTCGGCCCTGATTTCGAGCGGTTTGCCGCACTCCGGACAAATCGGATGCTTAACCAATTTCTCGTCGCAGAAAGAAATTTCACAATCATCACAAACTCGCCTCAATAAAATTCTTTCTTTCGCCAATTCTTCGCTGATGTCTATAGCGATCATTAGCGGTTTCCGACTAAGAAGTCCCAATATATCCATAAGCGCTTTAGCTTCGCCTAATTTTTTGGGCGTTCCGCTAAACACTATCGGTTCAAACTTTTCCAGCTTAATCAAACTTTGAGTAAACAAAAACTTGATAATCACCTCCGGCGCCAAATTGCCTTTGCCCAAACTTTCGGCTAAAACCGGAAATCTGGATGACAGCCGCCTTAATTCATAACCGCTGCCGAAAAACTTAAAACCGCATAAATCCTGAAGCATCCGCCCTTGGGTGTCTTTTCCGGCTCCGGGCCGGCCTTGAATAATAACCGTTTTACATTCAAAACTCTCGTTATAAAACGGTTTCGGGCGATCGTTAATATGCGGGTTAACCTTTTTTATGTTTTCAATTAAGTCGCGAATTGCCGTTCGTCCCCTTCTGAAAACATCAATATGATCTTTTATAAAATCAATAACCTGTCGTTCGGTATTGAAAATAAGACTGGGATTATCGGATAACATTTTAATCATAAAAGTGGAGTTATTATCCAGCAGGCCTTCAGAGTGAGGACCGATAATGACTAATTTGGGAATAGACTTAAGCCACATGACAACAGTTTCGCTGGTGGTACCGCCGGAGGCCTCCGACGCCGGTCTCGAAACCACAAAATCAGCTTTTCTAACAGCTCTTAAGCTATGCGCTAAAAGCAATTCTTTTTTAGAATATTCAGAAAATCTGCCTTGATTGCGAAGTTTTTTCATTTCCAGTCCGTAAATAGTTTGCGGCCGGCCGCAAGATTCTAAAATTTCAAAGGTATCGCCGATTATGGTGAAATTATTTTTTCTAAGAAAGCCATCAAGCTTATTTTTAGTGTGGAAAGCCGATGCCGGGTCGCGTTCAATGGGGCCGGAGCGATAGCAGCTTACCATGATAAATTTTTCCTTTCGGGATACTTCTTGTAAACGAATTCAAAAAATTCTTCCGCGCTCCTGAAAAAACCGGTATTGAAGAATGATATGAAGGGGCTTCTTTCTTTGCCCAGATAAACGGTCCACTCTTCCTTTGTTCTGATATAACTGCGATGAGTTTCATGGTCAACGCCCGGCGATGGGACCACTTCCGGCCAGATGTTAACGCCAAAATCGCATTGCTCTACAAACCAGTCTAAATCTCGGTTTACAACATGGTTATCAATTGTCTGTATCTCTTCATCGTAAAATTTGTCTATTGGGGTTACGCCGACAACTTCAACGGAGAGCGGACTGAAAACGTTAAGCGGTTTGTCCAACTCTTTTATGAAATCATTTATAGTCACACGTTTTTCCGGAGCTCTAAAATGAGAGATTGGCATCTTTACATATATGGTCTCGATTTCCGGATGAAAAATCAGCTTATACAGAGTCCAAACCGGCTGGCCGGTAGGCAGGGCAAAAAATGATTTACGTCTTGTATTCGCCAGTCCTCTGGTAAATTCAACTTCAATATTCTGCCAATAGAGAATTTTTGTATAAGTAAGTTTTTCTAAAGACCACTGCTCTCTTTGAGTCAGACGATTATAGATATGCCGGAAGTCATCGATAAAAGTGATGTATAAATCAGCGGGGAATTCATCAAGAAAGCTATCCAGAAACCGGTCGGAAGTCAGCCAGAAAATTTCTTTCCCGAACAACCAGCTATGCATATTAATGATAACAGCGTCGTAATCATGCAAGCGCGTCCTAATGGCATTCGCAATCTTGGTAAATATGGTAGAGCGTAAAGCCGCGAGAAAAGCTTTGTCGGCATGAAGTATATGTTTAAGATTTATTTTATATCCGATATCGTCGGCCTGTTTAATCATAATTCGGCCGATATCAAAAACTTCTATTTTTTTACCGCGACTGTCGCTATAATTAACAAGATCTCCGCAGTATCTTTTTCGATCACACCCAGAAATTCCGGAAGTAAACACCAGTTTCATTGTTTTCCCCTGTTTTTAAAGAACAAATAATTTTATACTTTTTAACATAATAATTAAAAAATGGCAACAAAAACCCCATTTTATAAAATGGGGAAATTAATAATTTAAACTTTCTTGTATTCGGTCTCCAGCGTAAAAGTGCTGTCTTTAAGCGCAACAATTTTATAATCGCTAAAAATATTAGGAGCAATGAAATAAAGACATAAAAACATTTTGACGGCCAAATTTCTGATTTCCACTTCCGCGTGCGGAGAAGAACGCAACTCGTCAATAAAGCGCCATGACCGCAAGTTGGCCGTAAAATAGATATGGGTTTCCGTTTCATTCGGCAAACAAGCGCGCGCCGCTTGATTTTGGGCCTTGCGTTTTTCGGTAGCGCTCATCTCCTTAAATTCAGGATGGCTTGCCGTAAAATAATTATTCAATACCTGCCGCCGCTCTTCATATTCCGCTTCGGACATTTCAATCCATCTTTCAAACATGTTATGCAACGGCAGATAATTTTGATATTCCGGCCGCTCAACGAACCTTAAAATTTTGCCATCAACGTACCGTTGGGACAACTGCGACGGACCGTCAACAATACGATGCCTTACAAGTTCGTGAGTTAAGGAACGGCTAACGCCGTAAATAAACAAAGTAACATTCGGGTGCTCAATGACGCTGCCGTGCTTCTGCTCTTTTATGTTTTTAAGATACTTTTTACAATCCTCTTCGGTGTTTTTGGTGCGACCCGAACCATAACTGGCGTAACAAGCCTGACCGGCCATTTTAACAATTGCTTCGGTTTCATTTAACCAGTGTGGATCATCGGCATACTGTTCAAAAGCGTACTCATCGTCAAAACCGGAAAGAAATGGCCTTAGCGCTTCAACTTCAACCGTTATAGTTTTCGCGCTGGCAACAAGTCCCGGCTCTTGTAAATATTTAACGCCTTTCTCGGAAGTCCTGTAAACCTTCGGCGTAAATCTTGGCCATTTTCGGCCAGAAGAGTCAACGTAAAAATCCCCCCCTAATCCTTCAAAAAGTTTCTCGGCCCTCATCCCTGCCCCCTGTTCTTATCGTACAAAAATTTCAAAATCGTTTTGAGCACCTCATTAAAAACTTCATTTGCTGATTTAGAAGCGTCAATAATTACCCATCTGCCGTCGGGATCGTTTTCCGCTTGTTCAAGATAGCCATTCCGGACGCAATGATGGAAATTTATCGCTTCAAGTTCAAACCTGGTTTCCGGTTTCTTGCGTCTTAAACCGATTTCCGGGTTAATATCTAAAAGAATAATCAGGTCAAAATTGACGTTTTGTCTTGCCTTGGCATCTCTGATAAGAATATCAGTAAGATCAAGGCCCCGGCCGTAGTGCTGATAAGCGATGGTGGAATAAGTTGAGCGATCGCAAAGAACAGTATCGCCTCTTTTAAGTGCGGGAATGATTATTTCGGAAAAATGTTCTGCCCTGCCATCAATAAAAATCGCCAGTTCCTCTTTGGGCGTTAAAAAATGGTCGGGATTCAGCAAAATATCGCGGGCATGACCCCGAGGTTCTTTGGTTTCGACTACATTATATTCTCTTTTTCGTAAAGTATCGCCAAGCGCTATTATCAACGTGGATTTACCTGCTCCTTCGCATCCCTCAAAAAGAATTAGTTTTCCCGGATATTCATGCGACATCTGCTCTCTCCTTTACGGTTAAATTAAGTTTTTCAGTTATAAAACCAACAACTTGGGCGCGGAGCGACCTAAATTCCGGATCGTGCGAAGAATTATCCAGTTCAAAATCGGCCATCGGCCTCAAGGCATCAATCAAGCTTTCCGCCTCCGCGGATTGTTCCATAAGAAACTCTTCCCAGGTCTTTTCGGCGTCGCCGGGCCGGTCGTTTCTAATAACCAATCTCTTATGCGCCTCTTCCGGCGGCGCGTAAACATAGCCGAGAAAACTGTTCAGCAAATTTTTTAGCATTTCCACGTCTTTTGGCCGGCGAACACCGTCTAAATAAACAATATCCGCCGGATCGGCCAAAACCCGTTTAAAAATTATATTGCCTAGCAGGTTTTCACCGAAGGCCTGACGCAAAATTGTGGAAAGCAGCTGCTGGTTAGGCCGCGATTTTTCAAGGCAAAGTAAATTCAATACCTCGCTAAGCGGATCGGAAAAATGATGGATAGAAACAGCTAATTTTCCGGCAAGCGCCTCTTTAGCGGCTATGTAACTGCTTTCTTTTCCCGTAGCCGTATGGCCAATGATGGCAAGATAGAGTTTCATGTTATTTTTCTTCTTCATATTTTAGCGTAATTTTTGGAATATTGCGAAATGGACCGCCAGGACCTTGAAGAAAATTTACGGCTTTTTGCAATGTCGTTAAAACCTCCGTAACATCAATAAATTCCAAATCAACGCTTTTTTGTTTGCAGAGTTCTCTCACATGATCAAACCCTAAAGCGTTGTTATAAGTTCCGATATAGCGCAATGTTTTAACATTTTTTGATACCACTTTCCTGACGCATGGATAACATGGATTACCAATAATGGTAGCCACGCCATTTTTAATTCTAGACAAATCAAGGCAGTTTAAAAGCGCATTTTCTTCGCCATGGTTGGTTCTTATACAGTGACCTTCAACCATGAGGTGGCCGATATCGTCGCAATGAGGAAGACCAGATGGAGCGCCGTTATATCCGCCGGCGATTAAAATATTATCAATATCCCTTATAACCGTTGAAGTGCGCAAACGATCGCAAGTACCGCGACAAGCGAAAACCAAAGCGATTAAATCAAAGTATTCGTCAACAGTTAATCTGGGCGATTTTGGATTCATCTTTTCGCTCCCTTTTGACTTGTTAAACAACAAACAGTTTTGAAATTTTAACTTAAAGATTTTTTTAAAACAATATTGACAAAAATAATTTTTGTTTTTTAATAAAAAAATAACGGAAAAAGTATTTTCTGAAGCTTATGAAGCCATTTTAGCATGGTTTGTCTTCATTTGCTTGCTATAGCAAGCAAATGAAGACAATAAAACGCCGAAACGGACAGCGAGGTCGCCGCTGGGCGACCGAACGCGCGAAGAAAATATTTTTTCCGTTATTTTAAAACTTCAATTCCCATTGAACGCGCGGTTCCCATGATGATTTTTTCCGCCGCCGCTAAATTGTTGGCGTTTAAATCAACGAATTTTTTTTCGGCGATTTCCCGAACTTGAGCCATGGTTACTTTGCCAACTTTTTCTTTTTTAGGATTGCCGCTTCCCTTTTCAATTCCGGCCGCTTTTTTAAGTAGCGATGCCGCCGGCGACGTTTTAAATTTCATTTCATAAGTCCGGTCTTCAAAAACGGTAATTTCCACCGGAACGATGTCGCCGGCCATATCTTTAGTCGCCGTATTGAATTTGCTGACGAACTCGCCGATGTTAAGACCGTGCGAGCCCAAAGCCGGACCAACCGGCGGCGCTGGCGTCGCCGCCCCCGCCGGAATTTGAAGTTTTATTATTGTTTTAATTTTCTTTGCCATAAATTTCTATAATTTTTTAATCTGGAGCGAATCAAGCTCCACCGCCGTTTCCCGGCCAAACATTGAAATTAAAACTTTTACTTTGCCGCGCTCTTCGTCAATGGCGCTCACTTTGCCGTCAAAATCTTTAAACGGCCCGTCAACAATTTTTACCGGATCACCGACTGAAAATTCTATTTTATATTTTGATTCGCCGGCTCCCACCATCCGTTTTTGAAGTTCCTTAATTTCATCGGAAGAAACCGGAATGGGTACTGTACCGGCGCCGATAAAACCGGTTACATTCGGCGTGTTTCTGACCACATACCAAGAAGCGTCGGTAACGATCATTTCCACCAAAACATATCCCGGATAAATTTTTTCTTCAATAGTGCGCCGTTTGCCATTTTTGATTTTAATCTTTTTTTCCTTTGGAACCAAAACATTAAAAATTTTATCCTGCATATCCAGGGACTCGATTCTCTGCTTTAAGTTTCGCGCCACCGCGTCTTCATACCCCGAATAAGTGTGGAGCACGTACCAATTTCTTCCTTTTGAGATTTGCTTGGGCATATTTATTTAAACAAAAAGAAGTTAAATCCTGTAGTGAAAATAAAGTCCAGAGCACCCAAAAACGCCGCCACCGCCAGAGAAACGCCGATAACCACTATCGTGTAATTAATAGTGTCATTTTTAGTGGGCCACTTTACCTTTGCCATTTCCACTCTGACTTCTTTAAAATAATTTTTTGTTTTTTCTATGTAGCTCATTTTTTATCTTTACCCTTCCGAAGCTTTAGCGAAGGAGGGCAATTTTAAAAAGCCCACGGGCTTTCTAATAATAAACCTATTGTATCAATAAATTAGTTTTTGGTCAAATATCCAAATTTTTAACGGTTTTGGCGTGCATCTGGATAAATCTTTTGCGAGGCGCCACTTCGTCGCCCATTAAAACATCGAAAACCTTGTTGGCTTTTTCGGCGTCTTCCACCATGACTTTTTTCATGGTCCGGTTTTCCGGGTTCATCGTGGTTTCCCATAGCTGGTCCGGATTCATTTCGCCAAGGCCTTTGTAGCGCTGAATATTTGGATTTAATATTTTGTCTTTTTTAAAAGCGCCCAAAATTTCTTCTTTGTCCTCGTCGGTATAGGCATATTCGTT
>Ga0209210_1000965_pt1 | contig 26238 bp, 18 predicted proteins | sample RifGroA1_FD_183991 | JGI IMG/M metagenome (GOLD analysis project Ga0209210, IMG submission 183991) | Contaminated groundwater microbial communities from Rifle, Colorado, USA - Rifle Groundwater A1 (SPAdes) (version 2) | ecosystem: Environmental > Aquatic > Deep subsurface > Groundwater >...
TTGCTTGTACTCTTCACCCCAATTCAACCCTAACCATTTTAAGTTATCCTTAATATCTTTTTCGAAAATATCCTGGTTGCGTTCTTTGTCAGTATCCTCGATGCGCAAGATAATCTCGCCGGCATTCTTCTTGGCGAATAGATAATTAAACAACGCAGTTCTCGCACTACCAATATGCAATGCTCCGGTCGGACTCGGCGCGAATCGAACCCGGATATTATTAGCAACTGATTTGCCCACATTGACCTCCATATCCTAATTGTAACAAAAAGTAGTTGGCTTTATGATAAACCAATAATGTACAATGAGACATTATCAATATTTGTTCCTTTGTCCTCTAAAGGCTCTCTCGCACAGCCTTTCGCCTAAGAACCAGGCTCCCCTGCTTCCCCAAAGAAGCAGGGGTTTATTTTAGTGTTTTTTTGATCTTGTAGCGAACTACCCGGAGAGAAAAACCAAACACCGCCGTGAGGATACGCGCCCAGCGCCAAGGTTGGGTGAATAACCGCCAAATCCATTCCAAACCATGGTTTTGTAACCATGCTGGCGATCTTTTAGCTGGTTGTTGATGGTTGCGCGGGGCGTTTAAGGCAACTCCGCCCGCGATAAAATCGAGAGCGCCCCCCACTCCAATAAAAATAATCCCGTCCGCTTGTTCTTTATAGGTTTTTATCCAGCGCAGTTGTTCTTTAGCTGGAAAAGCCAAAAAGACAAACTTAGGTTGGTTCGTTTTAATCTGCTGCATCGCTAATTCTTCGCTCTCATAAGGCGGGCCAGCACTGACTCCGGAAATAATTAAGTTGGGATAGAGCCATTGCAAATTTTGGGCAGCTGCCTTAGCCACGCCCTCCGCTGCCCCGACTAAAAATATGCTCCACCCCCGCTGAGCTGCTAATTTACTGATCTCCCATACCATATCAGCACCAGTAATTCTTTCGGGGATAACAGAGCTGACATAATCAGGTTGCCAAATAATTCTTAGCCCTGTTCCCATCCAATTCATATAGGCTTGCAGATAAGTGAATAGCGGATATTTAGCTAAAGGCAACGACAAATATTTGGCAGCCCACAAAATCCCGATCCCATCAGGCAAAGATAGATCGGCGCTGTTGATCAAAGCCCTAAACTCGGCATCAGTTTGCGCTTGCACCACAAATTCAGGGTTAGGCGTAACAATAGCATGGCTCTGACCATCCTCGGCTAACGCGCTAATGCGCTCTAAGGCTTCAGGGACAGTAATGGCGTCAACGGTTACCCCCAAAATATCTATAGTTTTCCGCATGCTTTTAATTCGTTAGTAATGAGCTTAATTAATTCAGCTTGAAAACGCGATTTATTAAATTTTTCGGCCTGTTGAGTAATTTTATCTACTACAAAATTATTTTCTTGTTGCAAAAACTTTTGCAAAGTTTGCGTTAAGGATGCGGCTGTGGGTTGATCGAAAAACATTCCGGTCACGCCTTCTTGGATAGTTTCCAGCGTGCCCCCTTTGCGATAAGCAATGACTGGCCTACCCGCCGCCATAGCTTCTACCGGTACGATACCAAAATCTTCTTCGCCCGGGAAAATGACTGCCCGACAATTCTGCAAATATTTGATTTTATTCGCATCGTTTTGCCAGCCCAAAAAATCGATGCTAAAGCCAGCTAACTTTTTGAGGCGGGCTTCATCCTCGCCTGTTCCGATAATAACTAAGGGCAGCCGCAAAGTATTGCAAGCCGCGATGGCCAGATCGATTTTTTTATAAGGAGTTAGCCGCGATACTATTAAAAAATAATCGCTATGGGTAGCAGCGGGCTTAATTTTATCAGTATCTACCGGCGGATAAATGATGGCGCTATCCTGGCGATAATATTTACGAATGCGATTTTTTACATATTGGGAAATGGCGATATATTTTTGGACTCGGCCAGAGCTTAATTTATCCCAGATCCGCAATTGGTGCAGAAGGCCATACAATATCCGTTTGCCTAACCCATTCAACCGCTGCTCGTTGATGTAGGTATGAAAAGCATCCCACAGATAACGCGTGGGCGAGTGACAATAAGAAATATGGACTGTTTCTGGCGAGGTGATAATTCCCCCCGCGAAAGAATGATTACTGGAAATAACTAAATCATATCCGGTAAAATCAAAGCTTTCGATAGCCAGCGCCATAAATGGTAATAAGAACTTAGTCGGAAGATGCAAAAACTTCTGCCACAATTGTAAATAGGACACGATGATTTTGCGTTGTGGGAATAAAGCCCCCACCCTCGGGTGGTAAAGCAATGTATAAATCGGAGCCTCGGGAAATAGCTCGCTGATCGCTCCAGTTACTTTTTCCGCTCCGCCAATTTTGACTAAAAAATCATGCACAAGCGCAATTTTTATCTTTCCTCCCCTTCCGGAGGGGAGGTTAGGCCTGCCCCGCGGAGCGACATCTATATCGGAAGAGGCTAATGACCTATTTCCGATGAGATGGAGCGAATGCTGGGGTGGGGAGTGTTTGTCTATACTCCCTCCTCCCCTAACCCCTCCTCGGACAGGAGGGGAACTTTCTATCCCACCGACCGGTTTTAAAGCTGTTTCCATAAATTAATTATTTTTTGAGCAGAGATATCCCAATTAAACTCCTGCAGTCTTTGTTTGCCTTTGGCGATTAAGCTACTTCTTAATTCACCATCATCGACCAATCGATGCAATCCCAAATTCATCTCATCAATATCTTGGGGATTAACCAACAGAGCAGCTCCATCAGCAATTTCTTTGGTCCCACCCAGATTAGAAGTCATCACGGGTACGCCAGCAGCAAAACCTTCCAGAATAGTCAGACCAAAACCCTCATACAAAGAAGGATAAACCACGCCCAAAGCATGGCGATATAACCCAGGCAATTGTTGGGTAGGCACATAGGACAGGCTCAAAACCTGATCGGTAAGCTGTAGGCGTTTGATTAATTTTTGCACTTGTTTGAACCCATGTCCGGGTGACCCCGCCAAGACCAATTTAACTTGCGGGTGCGCTGCCGCAAACCCCTGAAAAGCTTTCAGCACTTGGAGAATATTCTTGCGAAATTCAATCCGCCCGACAAACAAAAGATACTCGCCCAAATTTGGATTGGTATTATCGTCCGACCAATCGCTTCTTAATGCGTGATAGACTACCGCTACGTTATCGCCGGGAACCTGAAAGTATTTTTTAAGATCTTTTTTGGTGTGTCGGCTGACAGCGATCAAGTGATGCCCTTGTTTGATGGCTCGGCGAACCGTTAACCAAGACATCAGCCGAGCCCGCCAAGTATAACTCTGGGGCAATAAATACCAAGCTAAATCATGAATAGTGGCAACGCCTTTGGTCTGGGGCGGCAATTTTGGTAAAATATGGCTCGGTGACCAAAAAATATGCGGCGGATTCTTGCGGATAGCCCGACTTAAGTGTAGCTGCGTCCAAAACCGCTTACCTGGCACCACCACATTTACCACATGCTCGCCCTGCATATCAACTGGGAGAGCAGCTGGAGTATACAACCAGTAAGTATTGGCTGGGTCATTTCGTAAAATCGCTTTGATCAAATCAGTAGTCACGACTTCAACCCCAGTTTTTTTGCCAGACAAAATTGCACTCGCATCAATTCCAATAACCATAGTTACACCCTATCTATCTTAGCCCCCAGTTTAGTTAGCTTATCTTCGATCTTTTCGTAACCCCGGTCAATCATTTCGGCATTAGTAATAATACTGATGCCAGCCGCCACGAGGGCTGCCAGAATCAATGTGGCACCCGATCTAATATCCAGGCTGTTGATCTCTTTGCCGTAGAGCGGAGTCGGTCCCGAAATAATAGCCTCACGGGCGTTGAGAATTTCGGAACTTGCTCCCATTTTAGATAACTCTTGCAAATAATTCAATCTCCCTTCGAACATCGTTTCAAAAATCTTGCCATGACCGGCAGCTTGCGTAAGTAGAACGGCAAACGGGGCTTGCAGGTCGGTCGGAAACCCAGGATAAATGTCTGTTCTCACGTCGACTGCCTTAAGTTGAGTAGTTCGAGCAATCCGAGCGCAATTATCGGGCAACAACTGAATTTGAACATTTGCTTCTAATAATTTGCTGGTAAACATATCGAGGTGATCAGGCACATATCCGTCTATCAATACATCGCTATGCAGAACGGCAGCAGCAATAGCGAAAGTTCCTGCCTCGATCCGATCCGGAATAATCTTTAATTCAGCGCCATGTAATTGGCTGACTCCTTCCACTATTAAAGTATGCCCACCGTATCCCTTAATCTTCGCCCCCATCAAATTAAGCGATTCTGCTAAATTAGTAATTTCCGGCTCGGCAGCAGCCAATCTGATTTCGGTAATGCCGGGGGCCAGCACGGCAGCCAGCAAAGCATTTTCGGTGGCGGTAACACTCAACTCGCGGAGTACTACTTTCCTCCCTCGCAATCCGGCTGTTTCGACATAATAGAATTGGTCATCCGAGTGTACAGTCGCCCCGAGCGCCTCAAAAGCCCGTAAATGAGCCTCAATCGGCCGAGCACCGATATGGCAGCCACCAGGGTGAGTCACCTTAACTCGCTTAAATCTGGTCAGCAAAGGACCTAAAATCAAGACAGATGCCCTGATTTGCTTGACTTTGACAAAATCAGGGTCGCGCCCGTCAACTTTACTCCCCCTGATAATTACCTTATGATTAGAGAAGTCCAAAATTTCGCAACCCAGGCTTTCCAATACTCCTAACATGGTCCGAATATCCTGAATATCAGGGACATTATTTATCGTCAGGGTATCGGTAGTTAACAACGAAGCAGCTAAAATCGGCAAGGCAGCGTTTTTGGCCCCGCTCACTTTAACTTCTCCCGAGAGCGATCTCCCCCCTTCGATAATAAATTTGCTCATAGCTCTTATATCTTATCAAAAAATATCTTCGCCCAATGAAACCTATCCGGTTAGTTATTCTCGGCTACGTCCTCGCTGTTTTTGTATTTATCGTGGTGGCAAGCTATGCCTTGCTCTATGCTATGGGCTACAAAATCGATTGGCAGAACTTAAACTTCAAAAAGACTGGATTTATTTTAATCGAATCTTACCCTCGGGGGGCCGAGATCAAATTGGCCGGCAAGGCTATAGACAAATCCACCCCCACGACCATTAAACGTCTACTGCCTGGCGATTATCTGCTGGAATTAAATAAATCCAACTATCGACCGTGGCAAGGCAACTTATTAGTCGAATCGGGTTTGGTGACAGAAAAACGCAATGTTCTTTTAACTTCAGCTAACCTACAACCAACCACTCTAATCGAAAACGCCGTAGATAAAATTGTGGGGACACCCGACAACAGCAAGATTGTAGGAGGAACCAAGCAAGAAATTTGGCTCTGGGATATCAACAATAAGACTACCTCGGTCTTAGCTAATGCCGGATTAATTCGCCAACATATCAAAGGGACTAATGCCACCGACATTGCCAACGGCCAACTCTCCCCTATCAACTTCTCGCCGGATAGCCAATTGCTGTTATTCCAATCCACCGGCAGATATAATCAATATTTTTTAGTGATTAATGTACGGAGCGGCATCATCAAGTTGGTGGCTACGGGCCGGCAATTAACTAAATGGCAATGGCTAAGCAATACCGAATTAGTTAATTGGCAACTCGGCAAATTAAATCTCATTGATATCGTGGCTAATAAAACTATTGTGACAATACCTAATGTGGTGGATATGGGCATTTTCGATAACAATATTTACGCAGCCGTAGCTGCTAACAAAATTGTCAGTTTGGTCAAAATCAACCGAGGCAACAATATTAATGAGACTATTGCCGTGTTGCCTACTGGCGAAGCCTACACCTTTGGCAAAGTTGATAACAATTGGCTCTGCACAGTCACCAATAAACAAACAACGGCTTTATGGCTTAGTGAGCGGACTAACAACGAGCTAACTTGGTCGCGTTTAGCTGACGGGATTACTCCCTCGGTGCTTTGGGATGACACTTATCTAATTTACCAGCAAAATAATCAGGTCGTCGCCCGCGCCTGGGAAAAATTAGAAGATGTTCCCAAAATTATTTTAGATAATCAACGGAACATAAAATTGATTCATTTCAGTTACGATACGGTACTTTATTTGTCCGGTAACAAACTCACGAGTATCGATTTAACTGGCATGAACAACTATGCATTGATTAACTTGACGGAACCTGGCGATTTAATTATCACTGACAGCCAAATCAGCAAGCTCACTTATATCGATGCCAAAACCCACCAGTTAACCGAAGTTACTTTACGAGACAAAACTAATTTGTTCTTCTAAACTAACCGCAAGAGTTCTCGTCGCTGCGCTTCTCGAACAGTAATTATTTTATTGTTCGAACCTATTTGACGACAGGTAGACAGGTGAGAACTATCTCTATAGTGGTAAAAAGACAGGAATTTTGGGAATATCAGCAAACTCGGTAATGCCGCTGATGTCTTTGGCGGGAGAAGAGATCATATCTGCCCGCACAATCAGTCGTTTTAAGTTAGTCCCGATCGGCGTACAAGTCATCATCGATAAAGTTGGTGTCGCTGTAGGTTTGAGTACTTCAGTTTGTTTAGGCAAGACCACAATGCTATCGCGCACTTTATAAATATACTCTTCGCCTTGATAGTGGATATAGACTAGATCATTAGCTTGCAACTTGTCTAACAAGGTAAATACGCGGTTGTATTTGCCGCCGCTCCACCAATAATACGAGCTATGTCCGGTTACAAAAACATTGCCCGCCTGCCCGGGCAAAGCCGTGCCGGGATAATGTGCTACTCCGCCCTGCAAGGACTCTAAAATGGTTTTGTTGTCCGCAGTTTGTACAAATACTAACGGAGCATCAACATTAATTTTCGGGATAATAATTTTATCTTCCTTAATAATAGGTTTGTTTTGATCGGACGAGACAGGGAATGTGTCGTTGTTGGATGATACGGGCAAACCCGATCTTTGGTTATCCTTTTCAGCGTCATCAGTTAAGAAATAATAACTGACTTTGGTATACAAAGTTGGCGCCATCACAACTAAAGATGAGATGCCAAAAAAGACGATGAACAATCCCAAAAAACCCAAAATATCTTTCAGCCAACGCTGGGGCACATTGGAGCGTTGGGATCGAGGCGGGCGGGAATGATGCCGGGAAGGAAAAGATGGCGGCATGGCATGATGCCCCGAATCTACTTTAATATGGTAGGTTTGATTCACCTCAGGAGAAACTTAAACATTAAAACTCTTGTTAGTTAAGCGGACAACTGCTCGAGTTGGCTAATTGCTGCAAAGTCATTAATCCAGTTTGCTTTGTGCCGTCAGGCAAACCCCAAGTCGGATAGGCTTCAATATTTTCCCGAGCACAAACCTCTAATTGATTCTTGCCATCGGGAGTAGAGCATTCAATGTAGTTTAATTTATTCACCGAAATTCCGAATAGGTCTTTTTGTTGTTTGCAATGTGAACACCAAAATGCGCCATACAATTTATAGCCTTTGGTCGTCAGACAATCCGCCAGCGCAGCGATACTCGCTTGGGTGGGAGCAGTAGTATCAGGATTATTGTTAGTCGACGGCAATTTAATTGTCCCATATACCACAAACCAAATCACGATCAAAACTACCAGAACAACAGCCAATGAACTATTTTTTAATAGATCTTTCATAAATAATGCTTAGTGAGTAATGAATTCATTTTACGCTAAAAAATTGCCCCGGTCACTTGGTACTATTACCCCTCCCCTCCTCCCCTTAAAAAAGGGGAGGTGTAGGTGGGGTTATTTAATAGTATAATTTAATAAAGACTGGGCTTCTAACGGGCCGAGTGGCGGAACTGGCAGACCTGCCTACCGGCAGGCAGGCGCGCATGACTACAATATTACAATTAGGGGTTTATTCAGATGGCCGAGTGGCGGAACTGGCAGACGCGCACGACTCAAAATCGTGTATCCCAAAAGGATGTGTGGGTTCGACCCCCACCTCGGCCACCAAAAGACTGACATGCGTCTTTGGATGCATGGTAGTCTTTTGGTGGGTTTGTATTGGGGTCGAACCCATGGGAAGGGGTCGGGAAACGGGAGTTTCCCGTTTGGGGTGACTGAAATCTTTAGATTTCAGCAAGAGGGCGGAAGCCCTATTGAGCGGAGACAAAGCGAATAGCTTTGTTGAGTAGGGTTCCATCCCCCACCTCGGCCACCAACCTTCGTCCCTCCTCAATTTCTGTGCGTTGTTAGTAAATGCTCGCAACATCCAGGGAAATTGGGGAGGGACTACGCTTGGCTACGATATCCTTCACTAATGTTTCGGATATCTTGCCAGCCACATTTTGCGCAAAAGAAGCTTGTCCTGCATAGCCCCCGAAGGGCGACGCATGGACAATACGCCTGGCTCCATCGAGAACTATTATTCATCCAATAAAAAAACCGCCATTCAAATGGCGGCGAAGTTTTGCCACAGATTTCCAACAGCTCGCCCCAGACGAGCTAATGACAACTGACTATTCGGGGACGGGGAAGGTTTGGGCTAACTTGCTGACAGCTGTTTTAGTTTGCTCCAAAATCTTTTGGTCTTGGTGATTTTTTAGAATAGCCACGATCAAATTAGCTAATTCTTCGATATCTTTTTCCTGCATTCCCCGCGTGGTGACCGCTGGTGTACCCAAGCGAATGCCCGAGGGATCTAATGGTTTTCTGGGATCACCAGGAATCATGTTTTTATTCACAATAATCCCGCATTGTCCCAAAACATTTTCCGCCTCTTTGCCGGTTAATTTCAGCGAACGCAAATCCACCAAAACTAAATGATTGTCTGTACCGCCGGTACAAATGGTGAGACCATTTTGGGACAGAACATCCGCGAGAATTTTAGCATTACTAACTACTTGTTGAATATATTTTTTGAACTCGGGTGCTTGCGCCGATTCTAAACACAACCCAATGGCAGCAATCGTATTTTCGTGAGGTCCGCCTTGCAGGCCAGGAAAAACCGCTTTATCAATTTTTTCGGCTAAATCTTTTTTACATAAAATAATTGCTCCACGCGGCCCGCGCAATGTTTTGTGGGTAGTAGTAGTCACAACATCGCAACAATCCATTGGGCTTTGATGTAAACCCACAGCGACTAAACCGGCGATATGCGATATATCTGCCATACAGTACGCTCCAACTTCTTTGGCTATTTCAGAAAACTTAACAAAATCTATTTCTCTGGGATATGCTGTAGCTCCACACACAATTAATTTGGGCTTAAATATTCTAGCTAATTTACGAACTTCTTCATAATTAATCAGGCCGGTCTCCGGATCCACCCCATAATGGGTAAATTTATAGATCTGCCCGGACAAGCTAAGATTATGTCCATGCGACAAATGCCCTCCGTGGGGCAAGCCCATAGCCAAAACAGCATCACCCGGTTGCAATAAAGCGGCGTAGACCGCTAAATTGGCGGGTGTACCCGAATATGGTTGCACATTAGCATGGTCGGCGCCGAAGAGCTTCTTGGCTGCTTGGATGGCCTCCAGTTCAATCTGGTCGATGACCTCGTTGCCCCCATAATAGCGTTTCCCGGGATAACCTTCGGCGTACTTGTTCATCAGCACCGACCCTACAGCTTCCCGGACAACTTTAGGAGCATAATTTTCGGAAGCGATCAGGCTGATCGTCTCTTGTTGCCGCTGCGCTTCCTGGCTAATAAGTTGTTGCATGGTCATTTCTCTAATACCTTATTCAATGATGTTTGTTATAGTTAATATGTCCCATAAGGCCTTGCTCCCTCCTGTCTTGCCTCATTATACTAAAGATACTATCCCTAATGATTAACAGCAGCTTAATCCCCTCCTGCCGGAGGAGGGGTGAGGGGAGGAGGGAGTACAATATCAAAATTACAATCCCCACCCCAGCATTCGCTCCATCTCATCGGAAATAGGTCATTAGCCTCTTCCGATATAGATGTCGCTCCGCGGGGCAGGCCTAACCTCCCCTTGGCAGGGGAGGAACTAACCAGCTGACAAACTAATAAATGACCCAATACGCATTTTTATTTGGCAATCACCCTACTTTAAGCCTCGCCGAGCTGTTAAGCTTTTTGGCTAATCATAAAATTCCGTATGGAAAATACGAGATGTTAAACGACATCTTAATTATTGATATTCAAAAATCTCCCAATTATATTGCCCAGCTCCAAAATGAACTGGGAGGAGTGATCAAAATATTCGCCGTTAAAGCCGATTTCAAAGGCAAGATTTACGAACTGGAAAAAATTCTGACCTTAGATAAATTGATGAAAGAATTTTTTGCCCAAAAAGAACACAAGATAAATTTTGGCATTAGCGTCTATTCGGATCCTGATCCTACATATGCCGAAATGACTTGGCTGAATAATTTTGCGTATAGCATCAAGCGCCGACTGAAAGATGATTATAGTATTCGCTATATCGAAGATCGTTCGTCTCGCCTATCCAGCGTGCAAGTCGAACGCAATCGTCTTATCGATACCGGCGCCGAAATTGCCCTCATCCGCGACCGTGATCATTATTATGTCGGCAAAACTTTAAGCGTGCAGGATTACGCGTCTTACTCGGAGAGAGACTGGGACAAACCGTCCCCCGATGCCAAATCTGGCATGTTACCTCCTAAATTAGCCCAAATTTTGCTCAATCTGGCCCGGGGTAGCCGGACTAAAGTGATCTATGATCCGTTTTGTGGCAGCGGGATTGTCCTGCAAGAAGCTTTGCTCTTGGATCTAAATATTTATGGGTCGGATATCGCAGAAGATGCTATCAAAAACACCATCAATAATTTGGATTGGTTTATTAAATTAAAGAAACTGCCAAAATTAAATCTCCAAACCCACATCAAAGAAGCCGATGCCACTAAGACCAAATGGGAAAAACTGAATTCGGCCGAAACTGCCATCGTCACCGAGCCTTATCTCGGGCCACCCTTAAAAAAGATCTTATTCGGTCGAGACGCCGAACAAACCGCTAAGGAATTAGGGGAACTCTATTTCAATTTCTTTAAGAATTTGCAAAAAAACTTTCCGGCCGTAAAACGCATCGGCATGGTCTTCCCGATTTTCAAAACTCGGGATGGCCTCCGCTATATCGAAGTTTTAGACCAAATCAAACAACTCGGCTACACTCCTAAGCAGGTTTTGGCCAAGGAACTAATTAAAAAAGATGCCAGTATCAGCAAGCGGGGCGGGTTTCTTTATTCTCGTCCCGATCAACTCGTTATTCGTGAACTCTTCTTTTTCGAAAAAAAATAACCCCTCCCTACCTCCCCTTAATAAAGGGGAGGAGCGGTGGGGATGTGAAGCTTCAACGGCTCGTATATGAGCCGTTGAATAATATTATACAGCTCTTCCCTGTCCGAGCAGGCAGGACATGGATTCCGACTCGGATCCGCCAACTGACGGACGGAATAACAAAGCAAGGAGGAGCTTGACCTCCAGTCAGTTTTCCTGTAATTTATCAGGGTAACTAAACAGCATCAAGTTGTCAGTATCAAGTGTCAGGCAAGACAAAAAAGCTGGCGTTAAAGATTCTTTTGTTTTCCCGCTTAATACTTGACACCTGATACCTGACACTCTAAACTCTATCCTATGGCACATGTTAAGGCTGGCGGTACAGCCAAAAACCTAAGAGATTCTAAGCCCAAAATGTTGGGGGTTAAAATTTATGGTGGCCAAAAGATTAAAACTGGTCAGATTATTCTTCGCCAACGCGGACAAAAATATCGGGCCGGGCAAAATGTCGGCATGGGTACCGATCATACCTTATTCGCCAAACGCGACGGTAAAGTAAAATTCGCCCAAAAACAAGTCAGGAGTAGTGGCATCAACCTCAAAAAAGCCACTTTTGTGAATGTAGTTTAAAGCAAAGAAGTACTGCGGATAACAGCGGCGATAAATTCGCGGAACAAGGGATGGGGACGCTGGGGCCGCGACTTAAATTCAGGGTGAAATTGCGAGGCGACAAACCACGGATGGTTGGTTAATTCCACAATTTCCACCAATTCGCCATTAGGGGATAAGCCCGATAGCCACATTCCGGCTGCTTGAAAAGCGGGGCGATATTGATTATTAAATTCATAACGGTGGCGATGCCGCTCGGCAATAGTAGTTTGTTGATAAGCCATTTGGGCTTTCGAGCCCGTTGCAATTTGGCAAGGGTAACTGCCCAATCTCATAGTGCCTCCTTTGTCGGTAATCTGCTTTTGATATTCCATAATATGGATAACGGGATGAAGAGAATTTTCATTAAACTCGGTACTATGCGCATCCTCCCAGCCCAGCACATGACGCGCAAACTCAATCACCGCAATTTGCATACCCAAACATAATCCCAAATACGGCACTTGCTGCTCGCGGGCAAATTGAGCCGCTTTGATCTTGCCTTCGATTCCCCGCACCCCAAATCCACCCGGCACTACATAGCCATCACAACCACTCAAAATTTCCGCCACATTAGCTTCGGGCAGTTCTAAAGTTTCGGCATCAATACGTTTAATTACGACATCCACATTATGATGCCATCCGGCCGCTTTTAGCGCTTCGAACACGCTTAAATAAGTATCTTCCATAGTGGTATATTTAGCTACCAAACCAACGGTGATTTTGCGCTTATCTACTAAAATTTTACTAACCAAATTACGCCATTCATTAAGGTGAGGTTCGGATTGGGTAAGATTAAGTTTTTGCACTACCAACTGACCAAACCCATAATTTTCTAAGGTGAGAGGAACATCGTAAACAACCCGGGCATTTTCTAACGGCACTACGGCACGAACTGGCAAATTAGCAGCTAAAGCAATTTTATTCAACGCCACTTCGTTAACGGGGTGGTCACTCCGACACATGACTGCGTCTGGTTGAATACCGAAGCCTTGTAATTCGTGGGCGCTAAATTGAGCCGGGCGAGTTTTTAGTTCTTTAGTTACACCCAACCAAGGTAAAAAAACCACATGCACATACATAACATTGTCCGGCCCATGGTCAGTCCGCATTTGCCGGATGGCTTCCAAAAAATGCATGCCTTCAAAATCTCCAACGGTTCCTCCAACTTCGGTAATCAAAATGTCGGCATCGGATTTTTCGGCTGCGCCCACAATTAAACTTTTGACATGGTCGGTAATATGCGGGATGACTTGGACCGTCTTGCCCAAGTAATCTCCCCGCCGCTCGCGGGCAATCACTTCGCTATAGACCCGCCCGGTCATAATAGAACTTTCTTGCGAATAGTTCTCATCGGTAAACCGTTCGTAATGCCCTAAGTCCAAATCTGTTTCTGCGCCATCGTCCGTCACAAAAACTTCGCCATGCTCGCCAGGGTTAAGCGTACCGGCATCAAAATTAATATACTGATCTAATTTTTGCATAAACACCTTATAGCCGCGAGCTTTTAAAATATTGCCGATGGACGCAGCGGTGATGCCTTTGCCTAAACCAGAGAGGACTCCGCCTGTCACAAAAATAAACTTGCGTTGTTTAGTAGTGGAAATAATCATTTTTGATAAATACGGGTTACTGATTCGGGAATACGGGTAGTAATCTCATAATTAATTGTGCTGGCCCAGTCACCTATATCAGTAGCAGTAATGTGCTTATTTCTGCTTCGTCCGATAAAGACAACTTCGCTCCCCAGCTTGGATTTGGGCCGTTTGCTAATGTCGAGAATAGTCATATTCATACACACCCGGCCTACGATCGGCACCACCGCCCCATTGAGCAGCATAAAACCCATATTACTTAGACTGCGATCTACCCCCTCGGCGTAACCGATCGGCGCCACCCCTAAAGTCATGGCTTTAGGAGACTGGAAAGTCGACCCATACCCCACAAATGCCCCTGCGGGAATCCGTCTGATCGCGACCAGTTTAGTTTTGTATTTAAGGCTGGGTTTTAATTTAATCTTTCGGGTTTTAGGAGATTTTTTCGCCCAGGCCTCGACCCCCCGTGATGGCCATAAACCATACATGCTAATACCCAAACGAATGGCATTATACCGAGATTCCGGCACCAACATAGCGGCGGCGGAAGCGGCGGCTGAAACATAGGAGATAGTTTGCCAATCGACATCGATATCTTTTTTGGCAATGCGGGCGAGAACTTTATCAAACTGAAAAAGTTGGGTCTTGGTATAACTGGTGTTTAATTCTTCTACACTAGCCAAATGAGTAAAAATACCCTCCAATTCCAGCCAACGGTGCTGCTTAATAGTTTTGATCGCGGCCGGAGCCTCTTCTGGCAAATAACCTAACCGATTAATTCCGGTTTCGATTTTGACATGCAACAAAGCCTTTTTTTGTACGATATTAGCTACGCGCATAGCATCGTCAAGTGACTGGTTATCAAATACCGCAAAACTAACCTTTTGCTTTACTAAATCCAACATTTCGTCCTTGGCAGTAGTCCCCAGCACGACAATAGGCTTAATGATGCCCTTTTTACGCAAACTCAAAGCTTCGCAGGCCCCGACTACCCCCAACATATCGGCGCCGCTGCGCAAGGCCTGTACGGCCACATCCAAGATGCCATGACCGTAAGCATTGGCTTTAACAACTGCAATCAATTTAGTCCCCGGCTTCTGTAATTGACGGATTTGTTTGATATTGTGATCAATTGCCCGTAAATCCACAGTCACCCATGCCAGTGGAGCTTTCAATTTTCACCCCGTTAGAAATTAAATAATATAGCTGAATACTCTATTGAAATATTAGCACAGGGTTTCACCTTTAACCTCGAACAGATGGTTATTTCTAACGGGGTTCACCTCCTAAGTGAAACTTTATTTTCTCTATTATACCCCTCCTTTCATTGACTCACCAGACGATCTACTGCTATCAAATATCAAGATTTTTGACGCTTTGGGCGTGGGTTTGAATAAATTGTTTGCGCGGTGGGACTTCGTCACCCATCAAAGTGGTAAAGATTTCTTCAGCTTTAATCGCATCCTCGATCTTTACCTGTAAAATTATACGGTTGCTCGGCTCCATTGTTGTCACCCGCAATTCGTCTGCGTCCATTTCTCCCAAACCTTTATATCTTTGGATATCGGCAACTTTTTTGAACCCGGGTATCACCGATTCCCCGCCCTCTAAAACTTCAACGGCTTCATTTTCTTCTACGTCGACTTCTTCAGGTTCAATTTTAGTTTTACCTTTTTTGACCAGCTTTTCAGCATCAGTTTTTCTTATTTTATCCAAAATCGTCTCTTTTTCGGCATCGCTGTAGGCATACCACAAATCTTTCCCTTTTTTGATGCCATAGAGGGGCGGCTGGGCAATATACAAATAACCTCTTTCAATAACTTCCCGCATATAACGATAGAAGAAGGTGAGCAGCAAAGTCCGGATATGGGCGCCATCGACATCGGCATCAGTCATGATAATCACCCGCTGATAGCGAATTTTATCGGCATCAAATTGTTCACCGATACCGGTACCCAAAGCAATGATCAGAGCTTTGACTTCTTCGGAAGCTAACATGCGGTCTAATCTGGCTCTTTCCACATTCAAAATTTTGCCCCGCAGAGGGAGAATCGCCTGAAAACTGCGATCCCGACCTTGTTTGGCGCTGTTATGAACAAACACGCCGCTGGCCAACGCAAAGTTATGTGTGTGGGGAATTTCTATATCGTAAACATCTATTTTTTCTTCTACCGCCTCTATGTGCCGGATTTTATGATTATAGTTCTTCAGCGCTTCCGTTAGAGTGGCGTTATCATTATTAAAAAAACGAGTTAATAAGGTATCTAATTTTAGAATATTATTATTGCGTTTAGACAACCTCCGCCTAGTTTGATCGTAAGCATCTATGCTTCCCGAACAATCATAGACCTTTTTGGCAAAACCCAAGCTTGCATTCAAATAAGTCTGATCATACGCCAATTTCCTTTTCTTTCTAAATTCATTTGTCCATTGTTCTTTGGTTTTGGGATTAAAAACCATTTCATACCCCTCGATAGTGATTCTGCCACCTAATTGAGATACTTTTTTTCTTAATGGCATGAGACTCATATCGGGCTTTAGGTTTTGAGCCTCAATAAATAAGCCATTTCTTAACATAAATTTATGATCAGGAGTACAAATGATAGTTTCATTATTATCTAAAAATATTTTTATTACTGTGGCAGCATGTTTGGTGATACGAGGAGAGAGAATCTTTTCTGTGCCTATACTGCCATCGTTAATAATGGTATAGCAGTAATTGACCTTGCCTTGTTGCCATTCTTCCGTAATCTCTTTAAAACTTAATGACCTGCCATCAATCAGAGCCACTTTAGTTTCTGCAGAAAAACAGCCACCGGCGCTATCGCCTTCGACAATAAATAATTCGCTTTTAGAGGGGTCTCTTTCCGAACAATCGGCTAATTTGCCGGGTAAAGTCATGCCTTCTAAAGCGCCTTTCCTGATAACCGTATCCCGGGCAGCTCTCGCTGCGATTCGCGCCTTAGAGGCTAAAATGATTTTATTAATAATACGGCGGGCATCAGTAGGATGTTCCTCTAAGTAGCTGGTAAAATAATCCCCAAAAACCGTCTCTACCGCCGTGCGCATTTCCGGATTACCCAATTTGGATTTAGTCTGACCTTCGAATTGTGGGTTAGGTAATTTAACGCTAATCACTACGCACAAACCTTCTCTGACATCATCACCGGTCAAAGTTTCATTGTCTTTGATAATATTATGTTTTTTCGCATAAGCATTAATGGTCCGCGTCAGCGCCGAGCGGAATCCCACCACATGCATTCCACCCTCTGCGTTATAAATATTGTTAGCGAAAGCATACAAATTCTCGGTAAAATCGTTGTTGTATTGCACCGCCACTTCTACGCGGTTATCGCCAACCTCTTTGTCGACATAAAATGGCGGTTCGTTAATTTTAGTATTGTTTTCATTCAGGTGTTCGACATATTGCATGATGCCACCCTCAAAATGGAATTTTTCAGATTTATCGTGCAATTTGCTATCAATGTCGATGGTCACCCCTTTCGTCAAATAAGCCTGCTGGCTCAAATGTTGGGTAATGGTGTCCCAATTGTAGTCGGTCACGGTTTCAAAAATTTCTGGGTCAGCTTTCCAAGTAATGCGCGTGCCTACCCACGAAGTGGTACCGGCTTTTTTGACCGAATTAATCGGCTCGCCCCGTTTATATTCTTGCATCCACAAGAACCCGTCCCGGCCGACCTCCGCTTTCATGTACTCGGAGAGGGCATTCACCACCGAAGCACCGACTCCGTGCAAACCACCGGACACTTTATACCCGCCGCCGCCGAATTTACCGCCCGCGTGTAGGGTAGTCATAATTGTTTCCAATGCCGATTTTTTAGTCACGGGGTGCAGATCCACAGGAATGCCTCGGCCATTATCTTCGACACTAATAGAATAATCCTTATTAACAACGATATTGATAGTGTCGGCATGGCCGGCCATAGCCTCGTCGATAGAGTTATCGACAATTTCCCAAATCAAATGGTGCAACCCTGTTACTCCTGTGGAACCGATATACATACCGGGGCGTTTGCGGACTGGTTTTAGCCCTTCTAAAACCTGGATGTCTTTGGCGCCATACCCTTGGGCAGATTTTCCTGCGACAATTTTGGATTGTTTGATATCAGAAGACTTTCCGGCTTTCGCCGCAGACTGTTTTACTGGTGATGATTTGGAATTAGGCCCTAAGCCTCTCGATTTCACTCGAGGTAAACTTTGGCGAGGGATTACCTTATTAGTTTTTTTGACAATTTTTTTAGCTGATTTTGGAACAGCTTTTTTAATTGGTTTTTTCTTGCTTGGCATAATTGACGATGTTTACCTTACATCGTCATCCTGGCTTGTCCAGGATCTTATGATATAAGCTCCTGGATGCGTCCGCACAGCGGACTTACCTGAATGACGATACACAGAAATCGCATTTTCCTACTCCTTTATTTTATCTGATTCCCCTCCCCTGCGCAACACCTAAGAACCACCAAATTATCCGCTCTGAAAAAGAATTTTTACTTAAATAGCCCGAGATGTTGTTCTAGGGGTCTGCCCATTGGAGCTGGGTCGTTATGAAATGAGGAAAATCTTTAAGGCGGAGCTGTTGTTTGACCCCGAGTCTATCGAGGGGGAGTTCAGCGAGAGTACTTAAAGATTTTCCCATTGAATAGACCCAGCGAACTGGGCAGGACTTTTGGCTACTTTTCTAGAAAAGTAGCAAGAAAAAAGTTTTATTGATTTTACAAAATCAGGGGAATCTATACTCCCTCCTCCCCTCACCCCTCCTCCGGCAGGAGGGGAGCTTAGCGGATATGTCCGCGGTATTTAGTCGTAATAATATTATTCACTTTGGCCGCCACCGCCTTGATTTCGGCATCGGCAAGCGTATGCGCATCTGATTGTAAAACTACCCGTAAAGTAATACTGCGTCCCCCGCCAGGCAATTCGTATACATCAATTACTTCGACCGATTGAATCAAGATAGAAGATAGTTTTATTTCATCGATCAATATGCCAGCGGAGATTTTGTCATCTAAGGCAACCGAAACATCAAATTGGGAAGCAGGGAATCGGCTAATTTCTTGATATTTGATGGCAGATTGAGTTAAGCTGACAAACTTTCCTATATCAATTTCGGCGAATACCGTACCCACCGGTACATCTAACGTATCTGCTAATTGCGGGTTGATCTCCGCCATTATACCGATGGCTTCTTTGTCTGCTACAATATGCAAACTATTTACATAAGCATTGTTTTGACCGGATGACAATGACACAAATTTCAATTTAGATATATCGCGCGACAATAATTCTACTACTCCCCGTAAAATCCGGTAGGCATCTTGCTTACTTACTACCAGCATAGCCAAGGTTGTAGTCTCGATCGGCAACCCTTCGTTGTCGTGTTTATGCCTTACTGCGTCATCCTGAACTGACGAAGTATTCCTTGTTTCGTCATCCTGGCTTGCCCAGGATCGTATAGATTGATTATGATACGATTCTGGAGTCACCTGTCCAGGGCGAGGTTCCCCAGAATGACGGTCAGCAAGTCCGGAATAACGAGAAGTTAAGAGTGAAAACACAGTGGCGATATCGAAAAACTTTAGTTCTTTGGCTTGGCTTTTGGCTGCAAACTCTAATAAATTCGGCCACAATTGGTCAATGAGATGCGTCCATTGCTGATTTAATGGATTAGCAATTTTCAAACGCTCGTCCAATTTAATCCCGACTTTACTCCCCCACTCTTCGCCTATAAATGAATGGCTCGGTGCCTCAGAAAATCCACATTGGACTAAGAAATCCTTTAATTCGTTGATTTTAATAAGTTTTTGATTAACGGCTGGCGCCACCATTTGCGCCACCGGTAACACGGGGACAATCTTATCTATCCCCCAAATCCGTACAATTTCTTCAGCGATATCCGCCAATTCTTTAATGTCGTGGCGCCAGACCGGAGGTGTGATGGTTAAGGTCTTGCCATTAGACTTAACATCAAAAAACAATCTCGTCATAATTTGGCCGATATCTTTGGCGGTGATATGGCTGCCTAATAATTGATTTAATTTATCTACGGCACAAATTATCGGTGGCGGAGGAGTAAATTTAGCAGCATATTCGGCATTGCCATCAGCGATTTTCGCCTCGGGAATGATTTGAGTGATAAGATTTAACACCCGCGTCATAGCTATGTCAGCTAAAGGTGGTTGTAGCCCCCGCTCGAAGCGCATCGAGGCATCTGTCGCAAGACCAATACTCTTAGACCCTCGCCGAATGGTCACGGGATCAAAAGTAGCCACCTCGATAATAATTTCGGTAGTCAAATCAGTAACCCCGCTGGGCTCCGACCCCATTAATCCAGCCAGAGCAATCGGACCGCTACCATCAGCAATAACAGCTACTTCTGGATTTAATGCATAATTTTTTCCGTCTAAGGCCAGCATGGTTTCGCCGGATTTAGCCCGCCGCACTACAATCTGTGCTTTTTCGTCATTCTGGGGAGCCCCTGAGGCGACTCCAGAATCTAATATACGATCCTGGACGATGCCAGGATGACGAAGCAATGAAACCTTTGTCAATTTATTCGCATCAAAAGCGTGGACTGGTTGACCTAACTCTAACATCACAAAATTAGAAATATCCACGATGTTATTAATCGGCCTCACTCCACTACTAATTAATTTGTTTTGCAGCCAATCTGGCGATTCTTTAACCTCGATATGGCTCACGTAGCGAGTCAAATATTTTGGACAAATTTTGGGGTCGGGCATCTCGACTTGCACATAAGCCGCTGTCTTAATACTTGGGTCTGGTTTATACGACCACGATTTAGCCTGATCAGAAAAATCTTTACCCAAAACGGCTGCAATTTCTCTGGCAATTCCAATATAAGACAAATGGTCTGGCCGGTTGGATAACACTTTTAGGTCAATGATGGTATCGCTCGGTACTTCTAAATATTCCTGTACCGGCCGACCCACCGAAGCTTTTTTGTCTAATACTAAAATGCCATCGGATTTCTTCTCTAACCCTAATTCCGCTCCACTGCAAATCATGCCGGTTGATTCCACGCCTCGAATAACGGCCGCTTTCATTTCTCCACCCGGCAACTTGGCCCCTACTAAAGCCAAGGGCACCTTTTGCCCGATCGCGATATTGTTAGCCCCGCAAACCACGGTTACTTTTCTGCCGAGGCCCACGTCTAATACCACCAAGTGTAATTTATCGGCGTTGGGGTGATTATTAATTTCTAAGATCTCTGCCACAATCACACCATTATAACCACTATCAGAATTGCTCGTAGTTTCTACTTCGGTGATATGGGTATTAATCAAATTTGAGAGCTCTTCGGGGCTTTCTTTAAATTCGACTAATTCTTTGAGCCAGTTGTACGAGAATTTCATGTGTCTTCTTCTCCCCTTACAGAGGGGAGAAAAGTGAGGGGAGTGTATAATTTAAACTCCCTCCTCCCCTAGCCCCTCCTCCGAGAGGAGGGGAAGTTAATGCCGCTAAAACTGTTTAATAAATCTCATGTCTCCGTTTAAAAATAATCTAATATCGGTGATGCCATATTTTAGCATAGTGAGTCGTTCAATGCCGGCGCCAAAAGCAAACCCGCTATAAACTTCTGGGTCGATGCCCACATTGCGTAAAACTTGCGGGTGAACCATCCCGGCTCCCATCAATTCTAACCAGCCTTTATGTGAACAGCTTTTGCAGCCTTTGCCCTCGCAGAGCCCACAGGAGACATCTACTTCAAAACTTGGTTCTGTAAAGGGGAAAAAGCTTGGACGCAAGCGAATATTGCGCTCTTCGCCTAATATTCGGCGAACAAAATGCAACACAGTAGCTTTAAGATGCGCTACATTAATCTCTTTATCGATCATTAATCCTTCGATTTGCGAGAACACCGCCGAATGCGTAGCATCTTCTGCCTCGTACCTAAAAGCCCGCCCGGGAGCGATGATCCGAATAGGCGGCTGATGCGCTAACATAAACCTGATCTGCACCGGCGAGGTATGAGTACGCAAAAGCGTGTTGTCATTGCCGTCTTTAACCTGTTTGAGCCAGAAAGTATCCCATTGATCCCGAGCCGGATGATTTGCCGGAATATTCAATAAATCAAAATTATTGCTCTCGGTTTCTGCTTCGGGACCTTCGGCTACTTCGAATCCTAATTCCTTAAAAATATCCACCAATTCCCTGTTTATGTAAGTGAGCGGGCTTAAGTGCCCAATTTCTGGTCGTATCCCTGGCAAAGTTACATCCCGCGATAAAGCTAATTTTTGTTTAACCAACCCCAATTCGGCGCGCTTTTTTGCTACCAGTTCAGCAATGGTTTGCTTAGCTTCGTTCAATAACATCCCTGCCGTTTTGCGCTCCTCGGGCGACAATCCACTTAAATTACTCATCAACTCTGCTAATTGTGATTTTCTACCTAAAAACTTGGCTTCAGCCAATTGCAAGGCCAATTCGTCCGCACAAAGGGCTATGGCGCTTTCGGCTGTTTCTAAAATTTTCTTAATCTGTTCGCCCACTAATTTCTAAAATATAAACTTAATATAACCGCGAGTACCACTACGATTAGCCCGTTCCACCACGCCAAAATATGAATGGTTTGTAGGAAGAATAACACCGTTAGCGCTCCACTACCGATGATACCTAATTTTAGGGCTGATGAAAACATACCAGAAAAATCCACCCATCCCCGTTTCAGGTAATATATGTACAACAAAGTAGTAAGCACCCCACCCCAAAAAATAAGAAATCCGGCAAATAACAGCATAAAAATCACCCAATGCGAGGTGTAGGGATCGAACTCCCAAATAATTATCCAAAAAGCTATCGCAGCAATAACTGATGCCACCCAGATTCCCCACAAATGTTTGACTAATGGCACCCCTCCCATAGATTCATTTTAGCATTTAGGCTTTGACTAAACCTCTCGAACGGAAAAACCGGTTAGAGAAGACAGGATAGGGCTGGCCCAATCAGCATTAATGAGGCGGCTGTCTAATATCCAGAATTCGCTGGTTTTGTCATGAAGTTCCGCTAACGATTGCTTGAATTTAAGCGTAGCCCGGGGCAAAGAATAATCAGTAAAATCATTTTTTAGTTTAGTGGTGGCCAGCACTTGTCCTAATGTGCCGGGCGGATCGAAAGGCAGGGTCAAGAAAATCACTCGCTGCAAACAATTAACCGATTTAGCATATTTAAATAAGTTGCTATTGCTCACCAATAAAGCAAAGTTCGGTTTGGCAGATAATTTACTCTCTAAAATTTCGGAGTTGCCAGCTACATTGTAACTAATTAAATCGACTCCAGATATTTTTTGATAGTACTTCTCAAAAAAGATACCGACTTGGGCATTATTAGAAAATACTACCATTACTTTTTCGTCCGGGCGTAGATTTTGGCGTAGATAATCAAAAACCTTATCCTCGTAATCAGGAGATTTGCGATCGGGCAGAGTTTTGACGATAGTGATAGGCTTTTTACCGGCGTCATCCCGCGTGTCTACTGTTTCGTCATCCCCACCTACCCTCCCCTTGGCAGGGGAGGAACTAACCTGCTGACCTGCCTGCCCCGCGAATGCTGGGGCTAACCCGCTAACTGCAACTGATTCGCCAAAAACATTGGTCATAAAATCCCCTGCCCCGCTGACTAATAAATTATTGCTGGCTACAACCACTTTGGCTTCTTTCAACTCTTGCCAAACATTAGCAATGGGGAATTTTACTATATATAAAGTTACTCGATCTAAGTAACCTTCCAGGTAAATTTTATATTCGGTTTTGCCCGACAACGCCTGTAGATATTCTAATAGTTTTTGCGTATGCTCAATTTGCCGAGCATTAGCCTCGGTATTATTAGTGGGAGCCGATTTAACTTTTTCCAAAAACTTTTCCAGCGTGGCAGCAGCTTGATCGGCATACTGGGCTACTTCTTTGCCAGATTTTTGAGTAGTCAGCCAATCGTTAATTAGGCTGGTTTTATCTCCTCCAGCAGTCTGCCATAACTGCTCGACGGCTGCCCACAAATTATTAATTTGCGTCCCAAAATTATTCAGCAACTTAAACATGTCATCACCAACCTTGTTGTCTGTAATAAAGTCATGCACATAGTCGCGCCGGCTTGCCACCGCCGCGTGCAAATATAGGGCAGTAAAAATTCTCACCGATTTGAATAATGTCCAGTCAGTAAATTCCAACCATTGCGGGAGATAAATAGTGCGCTCTTTCAATAAATCAGGGTTATGCTCCAACATTTCCCACAAAGTCGAAAAATTCATTACTGCCCGATCGGGCAGTTTATCTACGGTATAACGGAAGGGGGCTAATTTTTGTTCCCATAAATAATATTCGTCTTTGGTCAAATAGAGCCCGTTCGGATTAAATGGAGTAGCCGGGTATCCAGTCAGAAAAACTTTGATCAATAGTCTCACTTCGGTCGATTTGAGTTGGGGCTTAGTTAACAGAAAGTCCAGACGATCGGCTGCCAATTGCACCGACGCCCCAAACTGCTGAGTTAATTGGGTCAGCGACCAATCTGTTTGATTAAAGGCAGCATTGGATACCACCAAAATGCCTGTTTTATCTTCACTTGCTAAAGCAATATTGGCTGGGATTTGGAGAGTATTCGGAGGTAATTCATAAAGATTAAAACCGATTTTGATTTCGCCGAGAATTGTTTCTTTCCCGTCATCCTGCAAAGTCCGCCATAGCCTTTTGGCGACGGTGGAGACCGACTGGCCGAAAGCCAAGTTCGCCTGCCTTGCCGGTAGGCAGGGATTCAGGATCTGTTTTTGTTTATTTTCTTGTCTGGATTCCGGGTCAAGCCCGGAATGACGGAAAGAAGACGGAGATTGCCAAGAACTATTTTCATCAAATACCCAAGACCATTCCCAATCCGATTTAGCTAAAACCGCTCGGACATTTTTTAGGACCGGGGATGGAAGTTGTTGCACATAGCCGATTAACACATTTAATAAATCTGTGGTCGCTAAAACATCATCCATCGCCCGATGACTGGGTTGAGCAGGTAACTGAAAATATTGGGCCAAAAATTGCATACTATGGTAGGGCAATTTCGGGAGGATGGTGATAACTAAATCTAAAGTATCCAAACTATGCCCGACTGGATCGATACCATTGGCTTTTAGAAAATCTAAATCGAAACTAATGTTGTGGCCTGTGATCGGCAAATCCCCCACGAACTCTAAAAGCTTGGGCTTAATTTCGGAGATATCCGGCGCGTCTACCAAATCTTCTGGTTTAATGCCAGTCAAAACTGACACCGTGGTATTGAGTGGGGTTTTAACGGGTTTGACGAAAGTTCTGAACCGATCGGTAATACGCCCGTCGACTACCCTCGCAGCAGCAATCTCGATCAGGCTATCTTCCCGCGCGTTTACCCCTGTTGTTTCCGTGTCTAAAACTATTAAATCCATGGCTCTATCATACCTGGTATCGGTGTATAATAAAACTACTCTGGGCCTAGCGAACCCCTTTGAAAATTACCGCCAAGGAGCGAATCAATATGCAATGGGTAACGGTCTTGCGACCAATAGCATGCGGATTTGCCGCATGGTTGGTGATACTTAGTTATCACATCTGCCACCAACCCATAGACTGGCTAATGGTTTGGACAACCTACGTTGTTTCAACAGCAGCCATGGTTCTCAATGGCTACTTCGACAGAGACATCGATACCAAAAAAGGTATTCGAGGCATTCCAAACAGCGCGTCCTTCTACAATTATGCTGTAGCCTGGGCAATAGCGGCTGTGGTCACCTGCGCTACAGTAACTATCCTGCGTCCGTCTTATTGCGCCGTTCTGTCATGGGTAGCTTGTTTTCTCTCCCTGTCCTACGGGTATGTACGTGTCATTCCCCTCATAAACAATCTATGGGTGGCGGCTGCCTTCTGTCTCTTGTTGTCGCCTCATGAACAACCATCCATTCATTTATTCTGGGGCACCTTTCTATTTATTCTGGCACGAGAAATTATGAAAGACATTTTAGATGTCGATCATGATTTTCCTTTCAAGTTCACTATTCCACTACTCTGTGGAGTACCAACGGCTGAAATTGTAATTTTGGGCCTGCTCGGAATAACCGTCTTCCCTCTCTATCCCTTGTCTCGACCACCGGAATGGTGGCAAGTTTTAATCCAGCCGATCGCACATCAGGCAGGATGGACTGCCCAAGATACACAACTGATACTTACCGCCGAATCGAACAGCGATTTTATTGTTATATCAACAATAATCCTATTTTTTCTGTCGGGCATGATCCAGTATCGCTGGCGTGCTATCTGTGACAAAACCATCAAACTAGAAAAAATTCCCACAACAAGAGAGATTCTGGTCGCAATGGATATCGGCTGGTTTGTCCAATGCTTGTTCCTTTGGTCTAGAATTTAACTTTGGCCACCTGTTTTTGGTGGCCATACCTTTATAATCCGATTTTTTTATGAGGTTTTGGTGAGGGCGACATTGAGGGCGATGGGCTCGAAACTTACTACTTCTACCCCCTCCGGCAATTTGAACATACTGCGATCCACCGCAATGTTATTGTCTCCGCTGGTAGCGCTACGCGCATCTATCTCTAATTTAACTTTATTGGTATCCAACGCATTTAGTTTGTCGCTCGGCCCGGCTAATACTACGCTCACGGTGGCGGGACTGGTTGAAACAACTTTTAACCCCGGGGCTACATTAATATAATTGGGAACTAAAACCATCCGGCGATTAAACGG
>Ga0209210_1000966_pt1 | contig 26237 bp, 35 predicted proteins | sample RifGroA1_FD_183991 | JGI IMG/M metagenome (GOLD analysis project Ga0209210, IMG submission 183991) | Contaminated groundwater microbial communities from Rifle, Colorado, USA - Rifle Groundwater A1 (SPAdes) (version 2) | ecosystem: Environmental > Aquatic > Deep subsurface > Groundwater >...
CCCCGCGCCAACGATAAAGAACGTGCCCAGGAGCTTCGTCTCGCTGCCACGAGTTGCACGGACCTCGGCCGCGAGGCCCATGCCCGGTTCACTGGTATCAGCCTTGAGGTTGAACGAAACCTTGGGGGCCTTGTCCCAGGCGGCCTGGTTTGTCTCAGCGGAGTCTGCATCCTTGGACATACGATTGGACTCGTCGGATTCTTCAGGAAAGTAGTACCCGGCCACATCCCCCCGAGGCATGAGGGCCTCGACCGGAAACGGCAAAGGCTCGCCGTAGCTCGTCTGGTAGTCCCGCCAAGTCAGGGTCATCCGATCGGGGGTGCCGACGACCCAACCCGAAACCATCGCGGCCCCGTATTGAGTCGCGTTCTTATCGGGCCGAGGAACATCAAGATAGCCACCGAACACGTTCTTCGTGGGCATCGGCCAGGGGTAGTACTCGAAGATCGGTGATGCGATGTCGCGAAGTGAACCCAGCCCGAAGTCCGCGATGACTTGCCAGGTGAAGACCTCGCCGGGCATGGTCGGGATCCTGACCCGGACCGTCCCCTGGTTGGGGGATCGAATTCCCGTAGCCCGAAAGAAGAACGGCCTCGATGGGTCCCAAGGCTCGCTTTCCCAGATTTCATGATCGACGTGGGCCTCGGGTCGGGTGCCACAACGAACCTCGACCGTGAACGTGAGCGCCAAGTTGTTTGGATCGGGGTTGTGCCAGACCAGCCAAACGGTGTCGTTGGCCAGGATTCCACCCTCGGGCGTGATCAGGTAGGGCGTTGCGTCGACGCCGGAAGGCAGCTTGACGCCCCAGGTGTACCTCGGAGCGCCAGCCAGGATCGTCGCCTGGTACTCCGGGGCCAGGTCGAGCTCCTCCGGACCCAGGATCGCCGTGACGTCGTCGTCATTGACGACGTACAGGGACAGTCGGTACTTCCCCGGCCCCAGAGGAACGTCGATCGAGAACGGGTGCCCCTGCCGATTGAAGGTTTCCCGATCCACGCCATCGGGGAGGACTTCCTGCCCCGTCGCAAGCGTGGACGGAATGCCGAAGCTCTCGGTCTTCAGGTACTCAAGGTCCACGAGCTGCCCGAGAACCCCCTTGAGTCCCGTGTTCGAGAGGGCCCAACCCCGGATCTTGAGCACGGGGCCGCCCGCCTGCCCCGCGACTTTGTGTCTGGGGTCGAAGACGTACTCGTAACTGAATTCACCCCGGACGAAGGAAGCGCTCATGCCTCGCCGCCCCCCATGGCCAGGGCCCCAACGACCAGGGCTCCGATCCCAAAGACCGCAAGGGTTCCGGACACCGTGGGTTCATGGTCAAGAAGAGTCGGCTCACAGCTGGCCGGGGCGAACGGATCGCTGGTGTTCAGGATGTTCTTCACACGCTCAATCCTAGCGGAATCATCCGGGGGAAGAACATAGGTCAAACTGGGGTCGGCTTCGACCTGAGCCTTGATCGAGTTCTCGACGGCATCGAGTTCGACGATGGCACAGTGTGGCTGATCGAACCGGCCGTCGACATGATAAAGCAGCTCGCGCATGTCGACCTTGAGCATCATGTAGCCCTGTAGGGCTGTTCCGAAGCCCTGGGCCAGCATCCGAGCGGCATAGCCCTCGGCATCGTCCTTGATCCCAAGCTCGAAGAACTTAAGCGCGGCCTGTTCCTGAGAGGTTTCCATCGGCAGATCAAAGACATTGCCAAGAACCCAGTTCGCTCCTAGCGCCAGGAGCGAAAAGACCAGGCAGGCCAGGGCCACGTTCAGTAAACCAACCAGGACTCGGAGACCTGCCTCGCCGAAGATCGTGTAGAACCCAAACGCGAAGTAGAACATGATGGCGATGACCAAGGCGACGACCAAGTTGGCTGCGATGACGGCCCCGTAGAGCGGGAGTGCGGCCTGCAGTGCCGAAGCTACCCCATAAGCCGCTGTCCCGAAAGCTACGACCGCAGGCAAGAACACGGCAGCGACAGCGAAAGCCGCGACTGATGCCAGAATCTTCAGAGGGTTCCGGCGGCCCAGGCCCGCCGTGGACTGGAGCCCAGCCTCCGGCTCATCCGGCCCCAGGATCTGAACCCGGCTCAAGTCCGTGATCGGAGGGCCGAACAACAGCCGCACGGCTACTCCCCTGCTTGCGAGAAGACGTAGGCTCCGCCCACGGCCAGGGCCAGAAGAACCGGCATGGAGAGGCCCTCCGAGGCATCGAGCAGCTCAGCCTCATCCCCCGGGGTCATGCCCGTTCGCTCACGCCGGGCAGCCGTGAGCTGGTCGAGCGCCCCGCCTCGCGTAACACCCCCCCGAGCATCGGTCCGATCAACCTGACTCTCGTTGGCCTTCATGAAAACCTGAGACAGTCCGGAGATGCTGACCGAGGTCGACCCTGTGGGCTTGCCGTCCTTGTCCTTGTTGCCGCCCTGGGCCACGGAAGTCACCCAGCCGATAGCCCGGCCCACTCCCTCCTTGGCGTAGCCGGCGCCCTTGCTCACGAGGCCCCAGGTGCCCTTCACGGCACCCTTGGCACCATCGATGACGCCGCTACCGTTTCCGGCGAGCCACATGCCGGCCACGAGGCCGCCACCGACTAGAAGCCACTTGGATTCCCGGGAGCCGATTCCCAAGCGGCCCACGCTGCCAAGAAGCTCAGCCTCGTCGAGGGTCTGCAGGAACCCGGCGCGGGCCGCGAGGAACTCCTGGAGCGCCGTTCGGGCGGTTCCTAGTTGCTTCCCGATAACCCCCCGGCCGATCTGCTTGCCGGCGAGCACCTTGGCCCGAACCTCGGCGAAGGTTTCATCGAAGTCCCCAAGAGTCCCCAAGCCCTGAAGCCGGGTATCGGGCACGAGGAGCGGGCCCTGTTCCACGTACCGAAGATTCGGGTACATGGAGATGACCGGACGACCATCGGCACCGAGGCCGGGGAAGATCCTGGAGTCTGCGGGGACGGAATAGCGGGGCATCAGTTCACCAAGTTAGAGTTCGATGAATCTGTCCGCGATGGATGTGTCAATGTCCGTGGGATACTCTCGGAACAGTGCAAGACGCAAGCTCTCGTGATCTTCTAGGCCCCGCAGCTCCCGCTCCTCTCGAAGCCAGGCTTTGGGGGGCAGTTTAGGGAACAGGATCAGGCCATCATCCTCCAGGAAATCGACCGATCCTCCAGGCTCGAAGGCTTCAACGACCCCCCACCAGCCCCGAGGCATCTTGACCCCGATCTGGTCTGCGTAAGCGACCACGGACTGCTCGAACTTTTTCCCGAGGTGCTGCGTGGCACCCAGGATAGCCTCGCGGACATCAATGAAGCCACCATCTACCAGGTCGTCCACATCTTCGTCCCACCACTCTGCGAGTATGGTATCGGTAAAGGGATCCCTGATGGAGATTTGCTGACGATCCCGCTCAAACCACGTTTCAATCTCGGCGTGGCCACGTTCCCAGGCGGTTTCGATTTCTTTTGGGGGCACAGCTATTGACCTCGGAACGCGAGCAGTAGGGCCGCTGCGGCGAGCCCTCCTCCCCACAAGGCGCCCTTACCCACAGATCCACCAGCTCCCCAGGCTGCGGTAGCTCCTACGCCAGCCCCTACCAGACCAGCCAGGCTTAACCGCAGCGTGTCCCACTCGTTCAATTCCCCCAATCCCCGCAGCTGGGGCCGGGTGAACCGATCAACCCGACGATCCGTCGACGCCCCGAGTCCCGAGAACCATTGGTGGTCGTTCGTCCAGGGTGGGGCGAGCCGCTCCATGGTGTTGTCGGGAACCCACTGATCATTCTGGATGGAGTAGCGGGGCATAGATCAGCCTCCCGTAGACGTAAGTTCTGATAATGCCCCAAGTATACCACGGGCCCAGCCCGACGAAATCCCCAAGTTCAACCTAGAAGATCCCCCAGCCCAGCCCCATGCTTGCGGGCCTTCTCGAGGACGTACCGAGCCCGGCCCACGGTCCGATGGGCGCTGCGCAACCGCTCATAGCCTGCTCGCGCGATGGCCTCGGCACGGGCAGGGTCCGACAGCGCCCAGTCCAAACGGGCCTCGAAGGCCGGGATGTCTTGCCGATCACGGGTCTGCGACCTGTCTGTGGGATACCGCACGAGATGCACTCCGTCCTCGAGCGACCCCCCGGTCGGCAGCGTCAACTTCATGTCCGTGAGCATGCAAGCCCCCGCCGAGAGCGCCTCCCAGGTCCGGACCGTGTCACTACCGCTGGCCTGATGGTCGATCACGACCCGGCTGTGGGCGAGCGCCTGGAGGTACTCGGGGTGACTCATGGGGTGCCCGATGCTGGCCATGCACTTCAGGCCCCGCCGACCGGCGACACGAACGGCCGCATCGCGGATCCGGGGCCGGTTTGCCTGGGTGTTCCCGAAGACGCAAAAAACGTCGGTGGTTCGTTCAGCCCACGGCACCCAGGGAATGTCCCACATGGAACTGAACGGTAGGGGGTACATCGGCACACCCGAGTCCTGAAAGTTCTCGGGATCCCGGTCCAAGAGAGTCCGCTTGAAGGCCACGAGGGGCCTGAACTCGATCAGGAAGTCGCCCCGGATAGCCTCAGGGTCCTCGCCGTCCACGAAGACGATGGGAGGCATCTGCCAGGATGGGATCGAGGCCCGGATCTCGTGGAGGGCGATAGAATTGAACCAGCGGGGGCTGGCCAAGACGATCAGCTTGATCTCGCCAGCGCGAATCGCAGCCAGGATCTCGTCGAAGCCCCACTCCCGGGCGTCGATGGCCTCGTACCAACGGATCGGGCCGTCGATGGCATCCGTCGGGTCGCCGCGAGGCCGGGTCCAGGCCCGGTAGAGCTTCGGATCGCGCCAGAGTGACGTCCCGGTCGGTCCGAGCAGATGTACCCCCGACGCCGTTCGGTTCGGGTAACGGTCATGCCCGCCATGGAAGGTGCGTTTGTAGGGCCAGTCAATGACCCGGTCGGCACCCAGAAGCTTCACGAAACCGTGATACAGAAAATAGGAGCCGTAGTCGGCACCGAGATTGTCTAAGTAGAGAACTCGGCTCAAACTAGCCTACCCTTCGGTGAGAGGCCCGACGGCGACGGGGGGCGCGTCTTTACGCTGCCCGCTCCCCCCGTATATTTCGCTGACCTCAAACTCCAAGGGTTCAAAAGAGCTGACAGAAATCTGGTACAGCTTTTTTCCAGAAGTTCCGGCCTTTGTGGCCAACACATACACTCCGGTAACCCGGAAAATCTCCCAACGGGTTTTACCGACTCGCACTACATCTCCAGCTTGGAGCGACGAGAGTACAAGACTCGCGGCATCCCTCGGAGTAATCGCACGAACTGGCGTGTCGTCCTCGCTGTCAAATCCCTCCAACTCATCCGGCAGGGCACTAGGGTTACTCTGGAGATCTACGACAGGGAAGACCTCGAGAACCTCTCCGTCAAAAGCTACAATTTCAACTCCGACCGCCCCATCCTCCCGCGCCCACTCTGCCATGCCCTTGCGTATTCTATAGCGCATCACATCGTACTCGAACTGGTGCCGCTTCCCGTGATCCCTCCACGCACGGGTTTCGTTGACTGTCAGCATCCGCTGTAGAACTTTGTCCATGATGGTCTTCTCCCCCTACGACGACCGGGGTAGATGTTCCCAGCCGCCCTCAAGCGCCAATCCTGCGGCCTTGGCCACGTTGCTGTCCGTCGAGAACTGCTCAAAACCCGGGACGATCTTGCATGCATCCAAGTAGAGCCGGTAGGCCCCCGTGAGTGCCTGGTTCGTGTGCTGTTGCTGACTCTTCACGAGGCTAGTGTCCCGCAAGATGACCTGGGAAGCTAAGCCCACAATCGTACCGATGTGGATCTCTCGAGCTAAGCGGCTGAGCTGGGTCCCCTGGGCCTCACGGATCGCTGCCGTGTTTGCATCTAGGGCTGTGACGATCTTGTCCAGAGCTCCGGTGATCCCCGGACTGGGCTGTGCAGCACCTAGCGCTGCAGCAAGCGATTCAATCCCGGCGACGATCCTCCGGATTTCCGGGAGCAGCGTTGCAATGGCTTCGGCTTCAGGATTCGGCATGGATTGGCCCTGGATCGTATACTCGAAGACCCAGGGGTAGTGTCCTAATTTCCACACGCCACCTCGTTTTCTGTGTGCTCAGATCGTCGAGGCGACTTGGACTTCGCGGATCGACGCCGTCCCCTTGTAAGCGGCGCGGCTCCCCGCACGGCCCTACCGGCCGTCAAAATGTTGATCGCAGCGTTCACGTCACGGTCTAGGACGAGCCCACAGTTGGGACATCGATGCTCCCGATCTGCGAGCGTCTTTTTGACCACGCTGCCACAACCAGAACAGATCTGCGACGTGCCCCGAGGATCGACTTCCACAACCTTGCGTCCAGCCTCTTCCGCTTTGACGCGAAGCCAATGAAGGAAGTCACCCCACGCGGCGTCGTTCACAGACTTTGCCAACATGCCCGAGGCCAATCCTCGGACGTTCAGATTTTCAACGTAGATCCGGTCGTATTTGGCTACCAACGCGCGGGCCAACAAAATCGACCGCTCGCGCCTCCTGGCCGCTACCCGTGCGTGTTCCTTGCGCAACAGCCGAACGGCTCTGCGCCTCCTAGCACTCCCGCGCTTTCGCCGAGAGACTCGCCGCTGAGCTCTCGCGATCTTTCTGGACTGGTCGCGGCTCATTCCCTGCCTCGGCACATTGTCGCCATCGCTCGTGGCGATGAACGACGTGAGCCCGAGGTCGATACCGACCTCCAGGCCAGTGGCGGGAAGAGGCTTCGCCGGCACATCCTCGCAAGCCAACGTAATGAACCACCGACCGCCGGCGTCTCGGGTAAGGCGCATCGCTTTCGGAATGCCCCCGAGCGGGCGATGGACGCGGGTCTTGATCGTGCCGAGGAACGGGACGGCTATGCGGTTGCCGTTGAGAGGATTCGTCTTCCCTAGATCGTCGATCAGAATCGAATCGAACCGGCCACGGCCGCGGAACCTCGGATAGCCGGGTTTCTCACTGGACCTGCAACGCCGAAAGAAATTCTGATAAGCCCGGTCAAGCCGGCGGAGCGCGCCGCGCAGAACGATGATGGGAATCTTCTGATACTCCGGCCGAACCTCACGCACGCCTGGGAGTTCGGCCATCTGGTCGTACAGGGTCACTTTTGCCTGGCTCATCCGCCAGGCATCCCGGCGCTCCTGGAGGGACGCGTTGTAGAGTTCCCGAGTGCGCTCAACCCACTCTGCGAGGATGTGGGTCTGCTTGGCAGTTGGCTGGAGTTGATAGCGGTAGGATCTGAGCACGCGTTCAGTCTACATCCGCTCTGGGGATGGGGCACGTAAAATTAGGCCACTACCGACCCAGGCAGGCATCCAGCACCGGCTGCTGGAAATCGAGGGCATCCCTGGGGTGATCCCGAGTTCCGAACCACTGGATTTCTTCGCCCTGCCTAGCCCGCGGGGTTCCGAGCGGATCGACCCTGTAGGCTGCGGCAACCAACCGGCCCCGGGGATCTTTACGACCGTAGTCGAAGAGTCCGACGAACGTCGAGGACTTGACCGTAAGGCCAGTCTCCAGCCACAGGATTCGTTCGACGGCCTGGTCGAAGGTTTCATCGTAGCCCAGAAACCCGCCGGGCAGATGCCAGTGGCCTTTGAAGGGTTCGTGGCCGCGACGAACGAAGAGCACCTCGCCGGTCTTGGACTGGAGAATCCCCAGATCCACGACGATGGCCGGGATCTGCCGGAGAATGGCCAGGAATTCAGGCTCAGGGAGATTCGGAACTCTCAACACGCCCGCACCATGTCCAGAAGATACTGGGCCCGCGCTTTCGTCGTATGGAACGCCCGCACCTGATCATACCCGGCTCGAGCAATCCGTTCCACCTCGGGCAGGGCTCGCAGGGCCGCATCCAGCTTCAACTCCAGGGGTCCGAGATCCTGGGCCACGCCGGCATGATGCTCATCCCTGGGGTAGTGAACGAAGTGCCGGTTCGGCTCGAGCGGGGCAGGCATCTCGAGCTGCATGTCTGTGAACACGCAGGCACCAGCGGCGAAGGCCTCCCAAGTGCGCATGGTATCGCTTCCACGGCCCTGATGGTCGATCACGATTTTCGAGTTGGCCAGTTCTTTCAGGTACTCGGGATGTGCGAGGGGATGGCCGATTGCTGTCCGGATCCTCGCCCCGTGCCGTGCGGCACAGGCCTCGACCAGGGCCTTGACCTTGGGGCGCATAGCCTGGGTCATCCCGAAGACGCAGAAGACGTCCGTGGTCCGGTCCCTCCACGGCACCCAGGGGATGTCCCACATGGAACTGAACGGGAACGGATGCACCGGGCAGGAGGACGGTTTTCGCGGCTGCCCTCGGATCAGGGTCCGCTTGAAGTACAGCCTGGGCCTGAACTGCTGGACGAAGTCCGTCCGGACGTCTTCATAGTCCTCGGCATCGTGCATGACCAACGGGGGCATCTTCGAGCCCATTTTTGTCTGGAGCTCGTGGAGCGCTGCGCTGTTGAACCAGCGGGGGCTGGCCAGGATCGCCAAATCAAACTGGCCATTCGATATCCCATCGGCAACCTGTTCGTAGGTCCACGCAGAGGTCGGAATCGGCTCGTAGAAGTGGCAGGGGCCGGAGTTGGCGTTCTTCGCGGCAGGAAAGTCTTGGGGCCGGGCCCACGCCTGCCAGAGCGACGAGTCAGCCCACAAGGTCGCGTGGGGTGGGCCCACCGTCCACTGCCCGTTCGTAATCCTGTCCGGATAGTTGTCGCGGCCTCCATGAAAACTGGGCTTGCAGGGCCAGTCCACGACGTTCTCGGCACCCAACAACCCAACCAGGCCGTGGTAGAGGAAGTATGAGCCGTAGTCGGCACCTAAATTGTCCAGGTAGAGGATTCTCATGGGGCCAGCCCCACGGACCGAAGAATCTCGAGCGCCCGGTCTTCAGGCTTGTGCCTGGCCCGGACCTCCTCGTAACCAGCATGGCGCACCCTATCACGACCTGTGTCGTCCTCGAGCCAACGCATGGCCTCGGTCTTGAACACCGAGTAATCGAAGAACTCGAAGTGATGATGTAGGGGGTGGTAGAAGGTTTGGAACCCGCCGTAGTGGACCCCATCCTTGAATACCTGTTCCGACGTCAGGCTCCGGTTCATGAACAGGAACTCGCCGGATCCAAGGATCTCAAAGGTCCGGCGGGTCAGGCCCGTGAAGAACGGGAACGTACCGCCATCGTACTGCAACAGCAGCTTGCCTTGATGTGCTAGAGCGGCCCACCCGGCTGGCTGGAGTCCGTCGCCGACGGAAACCTTGAAGTCTGGATCCCGGACCAAAAGCTCCAGGAGACGGGACCGATGCCAGGCCTCGCCGAATGGAGTCGCGAAGGTAGAACCCGCGCGGGGGATGACCGTACCCCGAAACACGATGTCGTAGATCTTGGGGGTGTTCCAGGCTGGCTGGAAGATCTTGTCATGGTACGAGAACGGAAATCTGTATTCGGCGACGAAGACCGGAGGAGGACAGGCAGGGGCTTTCGGCTTGATCCGCCGGTAGAACTCCACGCACTTCTGGATCGCTCGGCGATTGTTGTAGGCAGGGACGAAGTAAGGGGCCTGAACCAGGATCTTGACAGCGCCGCTCTTCACAGCGTCCCGGATATGCTTCTCGGGGCCTCTCGACGGGTCGGCGGCAAACAAGACCACGGGGGTCTTCTCGTAGGGAGCCACCCGGGGGCCGATAAAGGACCAGGCGCCCTCCCGAACGAAGATCAGATCCAGGGGTTGGCCCCCGATGATCGCGTGAAACTCGGGCCAGGTGAAATCGCCCCGCTCGCGCTCTTCGGATTCCTCGCAGGGCCGGGCCCAGTACTCTGCCGTGTACCCACCGTTCCTAGGCGCGTCGATGAAGATCTCGGGCCGGGGGGATGGAATAGGCTCATCGTTGCCCACACGAACAACCTCGGCACCCAGCCGCCGGAGCCCGATTGCAAATTGGGCATCTCCAGCAGGGCCACAGACTGCCACGCGAAGGTTCACGACTGGAGCGCCGCGAGCCGAGCGCCCTGGCCCCTTGCTACGGAAACAATCCGTCGGGCCCGCGACTCATTGGTATGCCCAGCCCTTACTGCGGCGTAACAGGCCTGAGCAGCCCGCGCACACGAAGCGGGGTCGCACAAAAGTTCAGCCAGGATACGCTCGAGATCGTCGAGTTTTTGCCCATTAGCCGCGACACTCGGATCATTGGCGTACTGATAGTAGTGGCACCCCGGAACCAGTACAGGCGACGGAATGCGCAAATGCAAATCGCTTACGATAGCGCAGCCCGCAGCTGCCGCCTCCCAAAATCTTACAGTATCGGTTCCAAGGCTTTGGTGATCGACGACAATTCTGCTCCGTGCTAACGCTCGCATGTACGCCGAGTGTTCCATGGGATGGCCGACCTGAGCCACGATGCGCAACTCGGGATAGCGGGCAGCGACCCGCTCGACCGTCTCTTTCACGAATTGCCTCAGGGGATGTTTGGCCCCGAACACACAGAAGAGGTCGATGTCCCGATCCTTCCAGGGTGTCCACGGAATATCCCACGCGCTCGAAAAAGGGAAAGGCTCGATGTGCAGATCCCACTGCTGGCCAGCGGGGTTGGCCAGGGGATGCCCACCACAAAGAGCCGTCCGCTTGAAGTAGACACAAGGGCGGAACGCCTCAACAAAGTCCCAACGAAGCTGGGGATAGTCCTCGTGGTCACAGAACACCAGAGGAGGCATCCAAGACCCGAAGGTCGCCTGAAGTTCTGTGAGCGCCGCCGCGTTGTGCCACCGAGCTCCGTTCAAGACGACGAGACCAAACTCCCCGCGATCCAACATCTCGAAGATACGGCCATCGGGCTCGTAGGGAACACCGAGACAGCTACTTCCAATAAACGCACAAGGAAGGTCCATCGTAACATTGGCCTGTGGGACTCGGTCCGGATCCCAGGCACGGTAGTAGGCGGGATCCTGCCACAACTCAGCACCTGAGGTGTAGGGACCGTAGTTCAGCTGCCCGTCCTGAGCAACCAAGACCTCGGACCCCCTCCGCCACTCTGTGTAACGATGCTGCTGGCCCTCGTGAGTCCATTTGTATGGCCACATACGAACCCGATCGGGGCCGAGCCACTTCACAAACCCACGAGTCAAGAAGTAGGCCCCGTAGTCCTCGCCCCCACACTCCAGCATCAAGACCTTGTCGCTGGGCATGCCTAAGCTCGCAACGCTTCCCGAGCAGTCTCGATCACGTAAGCGACATCGTCATCTGTCAGGGCCAAGTGGCAGGGGAGGGTGATGATCTCCTGCCACGCTCGCTCAGCCACGGGGAGAGGTTCACGGACGGCAGCAAAAGCCTTGAAGAGGTGGAGGGGTTTGAAGTGGACGGATGTCACGATCCCATGCTCAGCCAGGTACTGAATCAGGTGATCACGAAGTCCGGCCTGGGTCCTCATGATGCAGTACTGCACGGTTGCTGACGGGAAGTTCACCCGGATCTTATCCTCGAGTCCTGCGAAGCCCTGTCGGTACATCTCGGCGATGGCCCGGCGCCTTGCGAGCCCCTCAGGGAGTTTCTCGAGCTGGGCCAACGCGATGGCCGCTGTCAGATCGTTCATGTAACACTTGTAGCCGACATCATCGACAGCGTAGTCCCAAGCATACCCCGGTGCTGAATTTGCCCGCTGCCAGGTGCTCTGGGACACCCCGCACCAGCGCAGGGCCTTGAGGGGTTCCACGAGGGCCTCATCGTCAAAGGTCAGCATCCCGCCGTCGCCGGCCGGCATGGTCTTGACAGCCTGGAAGCTCCAAGCCGCGATATCGCCCCGGCGGCCCGCCCCGGGGGTCAGGTTCGCGTGGGCACAATCCTCGATGATCAGAGCACCAGGCGCCCGCTTGCGGATCCCATCAACATCAGCCAGCGCACCGGCCAGATGCACGACGATCACTGCCTTGGTGTCGGATGTGACAGGGAGAGAGCGGACATCGACGCAGAGGTCGTCATCCCGGACGTCGGCGAAGCGGACGCGCATACCGTTGTAAGCCCCGACCATCGCACAGGCCACGAAGGTCAGAGCTGGGCAGATCAACTCCCCGCCCTGGATCTTGTGAACCTTGAGCGCTAGGTCCAAAGCCGCTGTACCCGAGGACAGAGCGATGGCGTGTTTCGCGCCGACGTGCTTCGCGAACTTGACCTCAAGTTCGGCAGTCTTGGGTCCGAGCCCCCACCACCCGGAGTCCAGAACTTCCGACAGGAGTTCTTTTTCACGACCGACCACGGTCGGGCGAAGCACGGGGATTTTTCTCGTGGGGATCATTCGTCGTTCCTGGGAAGTAGCTGGGTGCATTCCAACTGGATCATCAAGCGATCCTTGTGGTCAAGCCGGCCATTTGAAATTTTTGTCCAGGTAGCCGTGTCACCGGACTGAACCAAACGAACATGATCGGCGCCTACAACCCGGTAGCCACAGCGAGCCATGACACGGGTCGGTTTCGGGTTGCTGTCCAGGGCACAAGCCACAACCGTCCTGGCCCCCGCATGCCGGAATAGCCACTGCGTGACAGTGTGGTAGACGACGTAGAAGAACCCCGGGGGCGCGTCCGGAGATCCCCGGACAGCGCTCACGATCTCGGCCAGACCCTCGTCTGCATCTAGAATCACGGCCCCAAAGTGACCGACAGGATTCGCGTATTCATCCTGGACCAGAAACAGGATCCGATCTTCGCGCTCATGAAACCCGCGAAGCCAGGCGAGGGCCGACTCAGGGGTTGCCGTGACCCAGGAACTGTAGGCCTCCCGATTCTCGTTGCGCCAGCGGGCGGCCAACTGAGCATTGCGCTCCGTCGGGAGCATAGGAGTCAAGCTCCCGATGACTGCATCACCACGGGTCAATAGAATGGGCTGGTCGGCTTTGGCTTGCCGGATCGCGTTCAGCATGAAGCCCCCGCCTCTTCAAAACCAGCATACAATCCGGCCATCTCGGCCTCCAGCGGTCCTCGCCGAACCCCCCGACGTTCCGGGCACATCCAGCGCTCCCGATCATGGACACCACCCCACTGGATCCGACGGAAGACATAACGAGTCCGAAGCAGAGGCACGTCAAACGCGACCAGCTTCGTAGCCCGGTGCTGGGCATCATCGTCAAAGTCGAAGTCCCCGTTGGGCGGGATGGTCACCCAGGGTTCCCGCATCGGGTTTTCGGGGTAGCAACCCAGCCGTTGGAACGTCTCGGGGGCCAGAACCACGCCCAAGGTATAACTCCATGCCCGATGAGCGGGGCTTTCGACGATGCCCCGACCAGGCTGGTAACTGTGCCGGAAGACCTGTTCGAGCAGATCGCCCTCGGTCACGACCTCTGGGCCAATGTCCAGCCGATCCCAACATCCCCGCGATGACCCCTGCGATACCGCTGGCTCGGGATCGCAGTGCGGCTCGACGTAGCGAGGGAAGATCATGTCGGCCAGGCCGATCCACTTCTTCAAATTGAAATCCCAAGCGGGGGGCCAGTAGACGCTTTCGGGCGCCCCGACAACCATGTGCGACGTCTTGACCCTTCGGGCTGCGATGTTGACCCCCCGGAACGCGTCGTAAACTTCCTGGGTTCGCTCGGAGTCGAAGAAGGTACGGGCCGTCCAGTTGTCTATGACCTGAAGATCCAGCCGAGAGTACCGACCACGAGTAGCCTCGAACCACTCGGCCAGGCTCCGGTGCTCATCCGTTCCAGGATCCCGATGCTGCACGGGGATGGGGCTACCCCATTCAGGGTCTGCCACAAGCATGACCGTATGCCCATCGATCACAGAGTTCTTGTTCAGCGAATCCAGGAACACTTCCAACGATCGAATACGATGCCGGACGTAGACCAGCACGGTCAGGGTGTTCGATCGGGGTCGCTCGAGCGTGACGTCGCCCATCGACACCCAGGCCGCGTCAAAATGCGCCCACACCAATTCGGCGAAGCCTTGAAGAAACTCCGTGCTGGAGGGGATCCCGCTCAAAGACTGGATCTTGATCTCCAGGCCCCGGTCCAGCCGGACAGGCACCCACTCGGCAACAACGGTTCCGGACTGCCCAGCACCCTGGACGGACGCCACGAGCAGTGACGACCGGGCAGACTCTTGGGGGACTAAGGTCCACGCCGTCCCGATCGGGCCCGCAAGATCGCAGAGGCCTCTCATCTTGCTGCCCGCTCTTCATCGAACTGGACTTGCTCGTACTGAAGGACATCGCGCAGAATCGTATCCAGACTTCGACGAGGGGCCCAACCCGTCAGCACGCGGATCTTGTCGATGCACGGACGGCGCCGAGGCATCTCCTCGAAACCCGGCCCGTAGGCCTCTTCGTAGGGCACATGAATCACACCCGCCGTATTTTGGGCAATCGCGTTCATCCGGCCAGCGAGGTCCAGCACCGACACCTCCTCGGGATTGCCGATGTTCAGGACCTGCCCGACCCCGTGCCCACCCAGCCCCAGCAAGGCATCCACGACGTCATCGACATGGCAGAAGCTGCGGGTCTGCTGACCTGTCCCGTAGACGGTCAGGGGGCGACCACGAACAGCCTGTTGGGCGAAACGAGGCACGAGCATCCCGTAGGTTCCGACCTGACCGGGGCCAACCGTGTTGAACAACCGGATCACGGTCACCGGCAGGCTCTTCTCCCGGTGGTAAGCCAGGGCCAGGAACTCATCGGCCAACTTGCTCGCGGCGTACCCCCACCGGGCAATGCAGGACGGACCCAGCACCAGATCAGCGTCCTCCCGAAACGGCAGGGCCGTGCTCTTGCCGTAGACCTCGCTGGTCGAGAACACGAAGATTCGTTTCGCCTTCTTGGCGGCGAGCTCCAGGACGGTTTCCGTCCCCCCGATGTTCACAGCCAGGGTTTCGGCCGGGCGTTCGACGACCCGCTTGACGCCCACCGAGGCCGCTAGATGGAAAACGACATCGGCCTGGTCAACCAGCTTTGCGAGTTTCCCGGAGTCCCGCACGTCCCCGTAGACGACCCACAGACTTTCCTCGTAGGCTCGCTCGAGGTTCAGGATATTGCTGGCCAGCCCTGTTGAGTAATCATCGATCCCGCAGACCTCCCAGCCCCCCTCCAGCAGACGGGCAGCCAGATGAGAACCGATGAATCCAGCGATCCCTGTGATGCAGGCCTTCAAATGGCCACCGCCTCGATCCACCACTCGAAGTCGTTGGGCGAACCTTCGATGGCACCGTACATGCCGTGATAGGCCGCACGGATCTCGACCGGCTTAAACCCCGTCTTGCCGGCCAGGGCCTGGAACTGGTGCTCGCTCATCGGACTGTAGTGGGTCGGCATTGTGTCCCAGGCCGGGCTTGGCAGAACGACGAAGAGGCGGGCGCTCTCCCGGAGATGCCGCCGGATATTCTTCATGACAACGAACGGGGCCAGCGCGTGCTCGAGCGTGTGCCGCAGCCAACAGGCATCGAAAGGGGCGTACTGGATCGCCTCGAAGTCGTGCATGTCCGACACGACCACCGGCCCGTGATGCGAGGCCACCGCAGCTTCGCGCTCGCACAAGGTAACGCCAACCGGCTCCATGCCCCTAGCCTTGAACTGCTCCATGGTCCAGCCGTCAGCGCAGCCCACATCCAGAATCCGCCGGATCCCCCCGAAGTCGATGCGCTGCATCCAGGCCCGGCTCATGGCCTGATGGCCGGGATCATTGGACAGGTCGGCCCGCTCAGTCTTCGCCTGGGTATGCCGATACCAGGCTGGCGCTGTAAAGTCGATGCTCACGCCCGCCTCACGGCCCAAAAGTAAGCGAAGCCTGTGTCAAACGTCGTGAATTCTTCGACCTTCGCCGGGATCTCGGCACAGGCAGGGTGGATGATCTCCCGAAGATATTGCTGGGACCGGAAGGCGTGCTTGTGGGTGTAATCTGAGGCCAGCACATCGAAGTAGTCCTGGTCCGGCATGATCCCCACGAACACCCCACCCGGCTGGAGCCGCTGCAACACGGCCATGAAGTGCAGCAGCGGATTCCCCGGAATGTGCTCCATGACATGGGCCGCGAAGATCGCCCGGAACGTGCCGGGTTGGAAGATGCTCAGATCCTCGACGCTCACGCGCAGATGCCCCTGAACGACCTCTCGATCTTCTTCGGGCTTCTCTTTGGGGTAGTAGGATCGGCGCCCCGTTTGGCTGTCCGTCGAAAGGCACCATGGCGTCTTGACCCCGGCGGCCCCGAGCTCAAGGCCGATCTCCCCAGACATCCAGAGTTCTTTCAGGGCCCACCAGACCAGCCAGGCCCTCTGCCGGTAGCCGGCAATGTTGCCCTGCCCATAGGCCATGGACTCCTTCTTGAGATTGACCTGAGAGGCTACCCGGTGCGGGTCGTAGCCAATGAACAGAGGCCCTGGGTTGAGTTCGTCCGGGCTTCCCAGAAGATACTCGTGCCCGGTCCGGACCGATCGGACATCGTCGTTGGTCCAAGTGTTCGGGTCGAGAGCTACCATCGGGCAAACGGGGTTTCTACCGACTGACCCCGCCAGTTCAGGATGGCCGAGGGGCGATCAGGGAAACGAAGCATGTCTTTCCCCCACTTAGCCTGGAATCGACGGCGACTGACCTCGAGACGAAGGTGCCCCTGCAACTGGGGATTTTGCGCAAAGGTCTGCGACCAGGCGTGCAGGGCGCCTGTCGGCGAGGTGACGCACAGCCACCCGGCATCCCACAGGCGGAGCGCGAAGTCGACATCCTCGAAGTGGCTCTTGAAACGGGTGTCCCAGCCCTCGACAGCCTCCCAAGCCTCGACCCGAACGACGAATGAGCAGCCTTTGGGCCACGGCACGAGCAGCGGCTTGCCACGAGGTTGGTCAGCGGGCCAGTCCAGCACGAAGCCCGTGGCGTGCCGGTTGTAGGGTGGGATGCCCACCAGGCCAACCTTGGGGTTTGTCCGGAGAAGCGCGAAGGCATCGTCCAGCGATCCGGGCAGCAACTCGATGTCATCGTTCAGGATGGCGATGTCGTCAGACTTCTGGGTCTTGGCCCAGCTGACACAGTCGTTCCAAGATCTGGAAATGCCTTCGTTGTGGCTGTGCTGGGCGACTTCAGCCCCAAAGACCTCGGCGAGCTCGACCAGACCCTTTCGCTGGTCCTGGCACGAACCATCGTCCAGGATCACCCGCTTGACGGGTTCCTGCGGCGGGAAGTTCTCGATCGAGCGGAAGCAGGCGAAGACCCGCTCCGCACCGTTGACGGTCGTGACTGCGACGTGCAGGGGCACCCGGTTCTCCAGCCATTGGCCCGGACTGGGCACCCCGAACCAGGCCACAGCCCGATCAGGAGCGCCCAGTCCATTCGTCCTCGAGCTACCGGCGCTTGGACTTGCGGCGGCGGCTCTTCTTGCGGCGCGCGGCCCAGGCCTTCTTCAGGTTCCTGAGGCTCGCGGCCCTCGCGCGCTTCGTGAAACGGCGCTTGGCCATGTTGTAACTCCCTTTGAAGTTCGTTGCCAGACCCCAGACTAGAAATCCTGGGATCGAAGACTACCGGCGCTTGGACCGGCGACGACGACGCTTGGTGCTGCTGCGGCGCTTGCTGCTCTTGCGGCGCTTGCTCTTGCGGCGCTTGGCCATCTTGCCCTCCTACTCGCGTTGTTGACGACGACCGCGGAGCCACCAACCCAAAGCGACCAGCGCGAACACCGCGCTGCCCGCGATGGCGGCCCCCTTCCACGAAAAGAGCGTGCGCTCCAGGTCCAGGATGGCCTGGCTCGAGTCCCGGGACAATACGCTCAAGCCCACCAGGCCCTCGACACTGGGCTTGGTCAGCGCCAGACCGATCTGATCGGCGAACCCCGCGCTCGAGTCGGCTGAGCCGCCCATGAACGGGATGGACCGGAGATCATCGGACAGAGCCTGGATGTTGCCCTGTGTGGCCTGCCAGTTCTGCTCAATGGCCTGAGCCTGGTTCCTGTACTGAGCGATGTCGCTCAGATCATCGAGGCCGCTCAGGCGTTGCAAGGCATAGACTGGCATGGTTAGAGCTCCCAGCGGGCTTGCTTCACCGCATCCTTGATTGCCACAGGCTTGAACCCCAGATCTTCCAGCAAAGAGGACAAGGCACTGAGTTCTTCCTCACCAACCTCGATCAGGTACTTGGAGTCGCTGTCGTCCTCGATCCCCCAGAGACCCCCCGAGGCGATCTCCTGTTGAACCCCGCCGACCAGAATATCGGCGACGGCCTGGATCCCGATCATGCCCCACTCGCCCCGATGAAAGGCATCAAGCCGCTCCAGATCTGCCGCTCGGTAAGGCTCGTGCAGAATTCCGTCTTCGCCTTTCCAGCGGCCAGAGTCTTCGAGGTAACTGACATCGGGAGACTCATCGGGCAGACGGACTACCCGGATCCCTAGAATCTTCTTGGCTTGCCCCGTAGACCCGTGCCGCCGGAATTGCTCGTGCATGATTAACGGTTCCAGAAAACGTGGACTTCGCCGTAGCCCACTTCGTGCGTCCAGACGTCGCCGCCCAACTCCAGATCACGGCCTACGGCCTCCCAGTCGATGTAGTTCGCGAACCACTCGTCCTTCGGGAGATCCCCCATGTCCTCGTGGAACCGGTAGGCGTAGTCCTCGAGGTTCTTGTAGACCCCCTGGTAATTCTCGTCGATGTAGTCCTTGATCGAGTCGGCATCATCGCCCGTCACGCCCTGGCCCATCACGGCCTCAACGAGCTCCAGGCCCTTGTCCGCGATCAATTCGGCGATCTCAGCAACCTTGTCCCAGTCACCGGTTTCACCGAGCCGAGAGGCGATCACCGACCCGAACCCATCGTAATCGTGAACGACGACCTCTTCAGCCCCTTCGACGGGCGAGGACTCGATGAGCTTGTCGGCAGCAGCCTGGATGTCCGTGGAATCGGTCGCGTCCACCCACACGCCGTGCAGATGGCCATTGTTGTAAGCGGCCAGATCGGCGAGATAAACCCGGGGAGTGCTGCTAGCCATGGTCAGACCTCGATTCCTAGACGTTCGGCAGCTTCCTGCCAGCCCACAATGTACCCACTGCCTGAGGTGTGGTGCGACAACATGATCTTGCTCATGGTGTAACAAGCTGCGTCAAACCAGATGATGTCGGGCTGATCGTCCCCTGCCGAGAACCGAGCGCCTTCGGACTGGAAGTGCTGAAGTACTGAGTCGGGGATGAACAACCACCCGCCATGATCTCGAGCCCACAGAATCGCGGTCGTCGGAGAAGGGATAGCCATGACCGAGGCAACGGCCGAGGCTCCTGAGGTGGCCAAGGATCGCTTTCGAGCTCGACTCATGGTGAGAGTGTATCAGAAGTTCTTGTTCAGAACCACTGATTCTAAGTCGTCTGGATTCCGGCTGGTGTCCACCATGTCAAGGGCGCTGGAGCTACCATCCGATCCCTGTACTTGTTGGACACGTAGTCAAAACAACGCCCGTCATGGTGGCGCTGATCTTTCGGCGTGCCGGTCTTGTCCCAGAAGAGCTCCCGGCTAAACCGCATGCGGTCCGACCCCTTGAGCTCGGGGCTGGCCGCGAAGGTCTGGCTCCACTGGTGCCACAGGAACGGCCCCGAGAGCTGCAACGGCACGTAGCCAGCCTCGAGGCCTTGGTAGCCGAAAAGCGTCTCCTCGTAGAAGCTCTTGAAGCCCTCGTCGAACCCACCGATCCGCTCCCAAGCCTCCCTGGTCACGCCGAAGCAGCAGCCGGCGAAAGCGCCGCCCGAACAGCCGGGACGACCCCACAGGTTCGGCTGGAGGGCCTGAATCGTAGTAGGATTCCTCTGGTGGGTTCTCACGGGTGCCGTAGCGGGGTCGGCCAGAATCGCGGACACATCTTCGGCGTCGAACCAGACGATCGGCCAACCCACCCCGGAAATGCCCTTGTTCCGGGTCAGGAAGACATCCATGGCGACCAGCCAGTTGTCGTTCACGAGGATGTCATCGTTCAGGACTGCAGCCCAAGTCGCGCCCTGGTCCCAGGCATGCCGGCAGATCGCGTTCCAGCCTGCGCTGATCCCCCGATTGCCGTCGAACCGGATGTAATCGGCTCCATAGTCGCTCGCGACGGCCCGCATCTCCCGCTCTTTTGGGGAGGCATCATCCACGAGGACCATTCGGATATCGGATCGGGGGAGGCCGGGATCTCGAAGTCGAATCGACTCGAGTAACCAGCGCCAGCGCTTGAACCCGTTGTAGGAATTGGAGCCTAGGACGATCATCTCGAGTACCCGTCCAGCGGATGGGGGCAGAAGATCTGGAGATCAGGGCAGGCCCGAAGTGGAGAAGCATCCCACCAGGCGAGTCCCTGCAAGATCGCCTCGCGGGGGGAAGCTGCGCCTTCATTCAGCCACAGCAGTTTGCCCACCGGATCGCGGATCTCGACTCGGTAGTGCAGGCAGACGGACTGGACGGACAGGAGAAGCGGGCCCACTAGAACCTTCCGGCTTCTCGACGAACCAGAGCCTCGGCCGTGATCTCGGACATGGCCTGGGTGGGCTGGGTCCGCAGGAATGCCGAGGGAACCTCGCGGGTATCTGGCGAGGAGGCTCGGAGTGCTTGGGCCAAGGCCTGCCGCTGAGCCAGAGTCAGGTTTCCCTGGACCACGTAGCCCTTGCCTGGGATCTTGATCAGTTGCTCGGGGCCGATTCCGTGGGCTCGGAGTGTCGCGGCCAGCTCAGCCTCATTCCCACCCGACGGGGCCGTGAACACCGTCGAATACTGCTGCTGGCCCAGGCCCGAAATCCGGTAGCGGGGCATGCTCAACCCCCAACCTTATGCAGATAGCCGGGGTTCACAGCTGCCCACAAGGTATTGACCACAAACCACTGCTCACGCTCGCTCAGTTCTCTTCGCTCCATCAACTCAAGAATATCTTTCACGAGCGAGGCTCGCTGCGCGGGGGTGAGAAGACCGCTCTGCGGGTTCTGGGTATCGCTCATGCTCAACTCCACTGCGTTAGGGCCCAGGCTTCTGGACGAACCTGGCCACGACCTTGGCCTGCTTCTGGGCGTCGTCCGTGAGCTCGTCTTGGGCAGCCTCATCGCCGTAAACGAAAGCTAACTGAGGCACGTTCTGAAGAACCAGCAGAGCCACGTAGGGTTCGGCACCCGTCTCTTCGCAGATCGCCTGGAGGATTCTGGCCTTGGCGCCCGAGTGCTCGTTTCGGATTGCAAGAGCTCGTCGCTCGCCCTCGAGGGAAGCCTGTCGGACCTCCTCGGGCATGGGTACGCGCAGCAGGGCCCGCTCAAGCACCCGGTAGACCTGCTGGTCCGTGGACCGAAGGAATTCGCCGTAGTCGATCTTGGGCATCTACTCGATCCTCGGAAATGAGCCTGCCAGGATTTCATCATACAGGGTCTCGTACTGCTTGGCGACGATCGCCCCCGATCTCTCAATCGCCCAGGCCCGAGCCTCCTTACCCAGTCGCTCCCGCAGCGACTTGTTGACCCAGAGCTTGCGCAAAGCGACCTCGAGTTTCGGGTTGTGGTTGTAGCCGTACACGATGCCGGGAATACCCCGGAGCATCTTGGACTCCGAAAGCACTAGCGGACGCCCGGCAAGAGCCGCAAGGGGCGCCGCCCCCGACCCCGAACTCGAGTCCACCATGTAGTTGAACACGAGCGCATCGCACTGCGCGAGCGCGGCTACGGACTCCTCGACAGACAGAAACTCATCCACGAGATGCAACCACGGAACCTCGTTCTCCATCCGCTTGAGCTCGAGGTACTCGGCATCCTGGGCGTTCATGGGGTGGGCCGACCCGACAACCACCAGGGAAATCGGCAGGCCCTCTTTGTGCAGGGCCTTGATTGATCGACAGGCTGCAACGATCCCCTTGTGCCGAGCGATGAAACCGAACGTACCGACCGTAAACTCGGAGGGCCTCTGGATCGGTGAGAGCACAGGATCAAGCTCAACGGTGGGCAGCGCGAGCGGCAGAAACCTGGAGTTGTCCATGGTCGCGGCACGCTCTTTCAGGATGTCCAGGGCATGCTGCCCATGCACGATCACGCAGTCGACGGTATCGACCACATCAAGCACAGCCCCATTCGTGGGCACCGAGTGTAGGTCCATGATCACCTTGACGCCCGTGGCTTGAAGAGAGGCGAGGAGGCGGGCCAGCGCAGGCGTGTCCCGGAAGAGCGCAGTTTCGTACTGGACATGAACCAGCCGGACATCATCGGCCATCAACCGGGACAGCAGGGCACCGTGATCCTTGGAGTAGGGATCCTGGGCATAGGACTTGGCCAGCCCGGGCGAGAGATGGGCGAAGAAATAGCCGGAGTGCTCGGCAATGCCACAACGGTCGCCGAGCCGGACGAGCATTCCTACAGAGGGGGAGGCCATTAGATCAGCCTGTCCCGCCAGGTTCGGGGGGCGTTCTCTGCCAGCTCCAGGACGGGATAGATAGGCTCGCGGGGGCCAACCTCCCGCATCCAGACAACCATGGACTCGACGAGGTCGGCCGGGCTGTACCTGTCTTCAAAACCAAGCAACCTTGTGCTCTTGTCTGTAGTACACCAGGCGAGATACACCTCACACGGACGGGGGTCGATGTGGACCTTCTGCCTCTCGGGAAAATGCGAGAGCACAAGATCCGCCGCCTCGTTCAGCATAATTGGACGTCCCCCGCCGACGTTGATAATTTGCCGAGATGCCCCACCAGAAAACCCTGCGAGGACGTAGCAGCCCACCGAATCCCGAATATCCGAGAAGGCACGAACCTGCTGACCATCCCCGTAGATGAAGATGTCTTTTCCTCGCAAGCACTGGTTAATCCAGATAGCCAGCACATTCCTGGCGGGATCATCCCGTGCTTGACCGACACCCCCGACATTGTGCGGAACTACGATAGTCCAGTCAAATCCGTGTGCCTCGGACAAAGCTCTCAGGGATTGCTCAGCGGCAAGCTTGGCCGACCCGTACACATCCACGGGTGCCGTAGGAGACTCCTCCGAGAAGGGCGGGATTCCCGCTCCGTAACGCGCCATGCTCGAGTAGAAAACCACACGACCAACCCCAGTCCTTGCAGCCTCCTCGAACACGACCAAAGCTGCGAGGGCATTGGTGCTGAATACATCGAGCGGAGAAAACTGGGAAAGGCCTTCGTGGGGGTGCGCCGCTAAGTGATGAACCAGCTCAGGCCGGAAGTCTTCAAATATCCGCCGGACTACCTCTGGGCGCCGAAGATCTACACGAACAAAACGACCAGGAGGAGCCCAGCCACGGACATTCTCCAACGAACCACCGGAGAGGTCATCAAGGCCCAGAACATCGTGCCCCGCCCGGACCAGCTCGCGTGAAATCCACGAACCAAGCAGCCCGGCGGCGCCGGTCACAATGATGCGCATCAGGGTCTCCAGCCCGAGACTACTATCGGCGCGAAGGATACCGCAGCCTCAGGGGCCACAGCAAGAGGCGGCTTAGCTTTTTCGGCCCAGCAGGAAGTAAAGTGCGATGGCCGCAACGCCGAGAGGCAGAATCAGCCGGTCGATCCCCCAACCGGCGAGCTCGCCGATCCCATCCAGGAGCAGGCCCACCCCCTGGTCGATGTGCAGGATCAAGCGTGTCAGGACTGTGAGGTCCGTGGCGGCCATGACAGCCGGTGACCCCGGCCCTGTGGCTTCCACGATCAGCTCGATTCCGACGTTCAGGTAGTCCACGGTGGTCTGATTCAGGGCAGCATCCCGAAGGGCCTGGAGTTTGTCCACCAGACGTTCGCCGGCCTTGAGCCAGACGTCGAAGCGAGCCGAGGCACCGGCTGTTCCTTCAGGACGACCGGTCACCCAGTCGTAGAGGGCCACCCCTGGTATCCACGAGGAGAATCCGGCCTGCTCAGGCGTGAACAAGCCGTTTCCAGCATCTTCAATCCCCTGCCGGGCCCAGGCCTTGACCTCGTTGACGGTCGAGATGGCCGTTTCGGAGGCTGCCGAGGCTGCGCCGAGGCCCGTGATCAGATAGCGCTGACTCATGCCGGGGCCTTCGTGCGCAGGAACCAGAGGCCCAGACCCACAGCACCCAGGAGCAACAGCCCCCCCAAGGCATCCTGGGTCTTGAGCGTGACATCGCCTCCCCCCAACCCCGACAGACGAGCAGGTAGACGGGCGGGCAGCTGGGCCGTCTGGATGTCAACGGGCACCGCGTCCGAAGTAACTTCGGGGACGGCATACAGCCTTCGGGCATCGTCCTCGAGGGCGACGATGCCCGCCCCGATCTGCTTGACGTCGTCCACGAAGGTCGTGTAGCTCCTGAGCAGGACATCCAGGTCTGGCGCTGGGCCTGTAGGGGCCGTGCCGTTCGTGGCTGCGAAGGCCTGGACCTGGGTTGCAAGCAAGCCAAACTCGGAATCCTGCGGCAAGTGCCGGCCAAAGAGCGCGGCTAGCCGCTGGATCTCGACTTTGGCCTGGTCCACGGCCTGGCCCAAACGCCGAGCTCGCTCCAGGATGTCGGAGGCTTGCTTGCGCATAGGGGTCTCGAGGTTGTCATCCGTCGGGAAGACCTTTCCCAGAACGTTGATCAACGAGCGGACGGTCTGGACCAGACGTTGGCCCAGGGCATCGACCGTCCGGTAGACATCTGGGATGGTTGCGGCGTACTGAGCGGCCACGACAGCCTGAGCTGCCTGCTGGGTCGGGGCAACCGTCCCGTCGACCGGAGGGATGGCGAAACCATCGGGGCTGCCCTGTTCCGGTGAATCATCGTAGGACGGCTCTTCCGAAGCCTCACCCCGAGGCAGGGACTGCAGAACCTTTTCGAGGCCGACCACATAAGCCTCGGCCTCTTCGATGGTCGTACTGACCCGATCCTCGCCGACGGGGGATCCGGTCATGGCGATCAACCGGGGCCAGAGATCTTCCAAGCTCCGGGCCAGGGCATCGGCCTGGGGGTTCTTTCGGCGGGACGCTAAGCTTCGAGCCTCTGGTTCCGCGAGTCGGACCAATCGAGCGAGCGACTCCCGGTCAGCCGCAGACATCAGACGAATGGCAGCCCGACCCTCCTGGGAACGGACGATCTGGCTCAGATCCCGAGTGATCGCGAACTTGAGCCGCTCCCGCAAACGGACCACGAGGGTGTCCAGGTCACGGATCGCGGGCGTGATGTGGCCGCGAAGAACGGCGTTCTGGAGCATCTTGAAGACTTCGCGCTTGTCGGTGGCCATCAATACTCCAGAACGCTGATCAGAGCATCGGTACTCGCCGTCCGGATCGCCCAGACTTCGCCTCGAAACTGCGGGATTGGGACGGGATCCGTACCGGCTGCGAGCAGGAATCCCTTGGTAGCCGACACGGAATCGCCCGTGGACCCAAGCAGGATCCGGACATCGGCCACGAGGGACTCATTGAACAGGATCAGGCCGACCCGGTTCATGTTCTCGCCAGCAAGTTGCTTGGCCACGTTGCTGACGGTGATGGAATTGCCCTGGCCGGCAACGGGCCGGTGCAGACCCAGGGCGTCCTGGAGCGCGGTTTTCCCGTTGGCCGTTACCCCATCGACGGTGACCGCACTGCCGGGGGCCGTGACCTGGATGGACGTCGGACCTCGTGAACCCCCGGGTTGCTGTTGGGAGGTCCGGGTAGACCGGGTCGTTGTGGTCGTGCTGGCACCACCCCGAGTTGCCCGACCGGGCCCGGTCCTAGCGACTCCGGTCCGTTCGTCCTGGGGCGTATCGACGTGCTCCGGGGGGAGCAACTTCGAGATCTGCCGAGGGGCATGGGTCGGCGACTGGATCTGGAGAGGGATCCTGCGCTCGAGCGGATGGTTGAGGGCTGGCGGGATATGAGCCATAGCGCCCCCTACCTACTCGGACTCGACGTGCGGGAACTCCTCGCCGTGACCCTGGATCTCGACCTTGTTCTCGGCGTTGCTCGTGTCGGTCACGTCGTACCGGATCTCGGACGACTGGTCGAAGATGTAGCCCGGCCAGAAGTAGATCGGGTTGACCATCCGGTCGTTCGTGTCCGTGCTCGCCCGCGAGTCGATGTCGTCGTTGAAGAGCAGGGTGTTGTTCGCAGAGGTGTAGAGGTTGAACTTGAACCGCCCGGTGCCGAAGAACCGGATCTCCCGCAGGATGAAGTCCCAGTCGGGACGGATCCGCTTCGTGGTCTGGATCTTCTGCCCCGAGGAGTAAGTGATCAGCCCCGAGGTATAGATGGTGCCGCGGCCAGCTCGGTCGCGGGGAATGACGGGCATGTCCTGATCCTCTCAGCGCGGTTGCGCCCCGCGCAGGTCCTGGTTCCTGAAGCCTGATCCGCTGGTAAGGCGTGCTGCGGG
>Ga0209210_1000974_pt1 | contig 26036 bp, 22 predicted proteins | sample RifGroA1_FD_183991 | JGI IMG/M metagenome (GOLD analysis project Ga0209210, IMG submission 183991) | Contaminated groundwater microbial communities from Rifle, Colorado, USA - Rifle Groundwater A1 (SPAdes) (version 2) | ecosystem: Environmental > Aquatic > Deep subsurface > Groundwater >...
TAATTGGTCATGCGGTATCACGCAGGTTGTTTACAGTGGCCGTTTTTCACCTGAAAAATGGTATGAAATTCTCCAAAAATATCAAATAACCGTATGGTATACGGCTCCAACAGCCATCAGAATGCTTATGGCTTCGGGTGATAAATTACCCAGAAAATATAATCTAAAGAATTTGAGACATTTATGTAGCGTAGGTGAACCATTAAACCCTGAAGCTGTCAGATGGGGATTACGCGCTTTTGATAAACCGTTTCATGATACCTGGTGGCAAACTGAAACCGGTGCAATTTGTATATCAAATTATCCCTGTATGGATATAAAAATTGGTTCGATGGGAAAACCAATACCCGGAATAACGGCAGAAATTGTAGACGATCATGGGCAAATACAACCGATAAATACAGAAGGAAATATCGCATTGAAACCAAAATGGCCTTCAATGATGAAAAATATTTGGCTCAGGCCACAAAAATATGCCAGTTATTTTGTCAATGGCTGGTATATCTCAGGAGATAAAGGCATGAAAGATAAGAACGGATATTTTTGGTTTATCGGACGTGCTGATGATGTTATTAAAACATCAGGAGAACGGGTGGGCCCTTTTGAAGTAGAATCAGCACTGGTTGCTCATGCTGGAGTTATTGAAGCAGGTGTGATTGGAAAACCCGATGCTTTGCGTGGAGAAATTATTAAAGCTTTCGTGGTTGTCAACGATAAAACTAAAGCATTAATTTCTAAAAAACCTGAGGCTCTTAAATTTAAAGAAGAATTAGCGCAATTTGTTAAAAAACATTTAGCCGGTCATGCTTATCCGAGAGAAATTGAGTTTATCGACAAATTACCTAAAACCAGATCTGGTAAAATTATGCGCCGGATTTTAAAAGCCAAAGAAATGGGATTACCGATTGGAGATACCTCTACACTGGAAGATTATTAAATAATTTAATTTTTAACAAATTTACGGATTACTCCTACACAAATCCCTTGAATTTTTACATGAGTAGTAAATATGGGCGACATAGTAGAATTTGCCGGTGCTAATTTAATTCTATCCTTTTCAAAATAAATTCTTTTTAACGTAGCTAAACCATTTGGTAAAAGTGCCACCACTATGTCTCCGTTTTTGGCATCTGTCTGGTGTTGAATTACTACATAATCTCCATCCAAAATTCCCTCTTCAATCATTGATTCGCCTTTTACCTGTAAAACATAGGCTGGTTTTTCAGAAGAAACCATCCAGGGCGCAACTGTTAAATAACTGTTTGGGTCAGTATAAGGTTCAAGCGGAGCTCCTGCAGCGATATATCCCAACACAGGCAGTTCAACTGATCCGGGTTTATCAATAGTATGATAAGTATCTCTGACTAATTCTATGCCTCTGGCTGCACCGTCTAGTTTTTTGATATAACCCTTTTCGCGTAAGTGTGCCAGATGCTCGTGAACCGTAGCAACAGATGACATACCCAATGCATTGCCAATTTCTTTGAGCGTCGGTGCATATCCGAATCTTTGGCTGAACTGAGTTAAAAATTCTAAAACCTGTCTTTCTCTGGGATAGAGTATGGCTGGCATAATAATGACGAAAAATTAATGTTAGTTATATTATTAATCCGAAATCAATTTGCTGTCAATACTATGTATTAGTATCAAAATATATCAAAATTGACTAATATCTGAAAAATACCCAAAATGATATACATGTATGTTAAAATTATTTTGCCCTGTATTGCGAAAACTAAAAAATTTGGGCATAATTCCCTCTAGATTAAATTTTGTTTAAAAATCTTAAACAAAATTTAATAAGAAGGGTATAAATGAAATTTCATCTAAAGACTAGCTTTTCCCCAACAGGTGATCAGCCACAAGCTGTAGATAAACTTACACAAAACCTGACACAGGGTACCAAAGAACAGGTTTTATTAGGTGTAACAGGCAGTGGAAAAACTTTTACTTTAGCAAATGTCATCAACCATTTACAGAAACCTACATTGGTTATTTCTCACAATAAAACATTAGCTGCGCAACTTTATCAGGAATTTAAAACGTTTTTTCCAAATAATGCGGTTTGTTATTTTGTATCATATTATGATTATTATCAGCCCGAAGCTTATATCCCTCAAAGTGATACTTATATTGAAAAAGAGACGCAAATAAATGAAGACATTGATAGGCTTCGACTGGCAGCTACAACCAATATTTTAACCCGTTCTGACACAATTATTATTGCTTCAGTTTCTTGTATTTACAATATCGGATCACCCAAAGTTTACGGACAATTTATTTTAGAACTGAAAAAAGGTATTAAAATAGATCAAAAAGCTATCATCAATCGCCTGGTTCAGTTACGATATGAAAAATCAGATTTTGAATTTGTCAGGGGCAGCTTTCGCGTACGGGGAGAAATTATTGATATTTATCCTGCATATACTGAAATTGCTGAAAGGATATACTTTCAAGATCAATTAATTTCTCAAATCGATCAAATTGATCCTACAACCGGTGAAACAATTACCACTACAAATTCTTTGGTTTTATATCCGGCAAAACATTATTTAACTAAAATTGAAGATAAAAATATTTTTAAACAAATTGAATCAGATTTAAATAAAAGGGTAAAACTTTTAAAAAGTCAAAATAAACTTGTGGAAGCACAAAGATTAACACAAAAAGTGCATTATGATTTGGAAATGATTCAGGCAACCGGATACGTAAACGGTATTGAAAACTATTCCAGATATTTTGATGGTCGCAGTCCTGGTGATCCGCCTTTTACCTTATTAGATTATTTTCAAAAAAAATATGGAAAAGATTGGTTGATTTTCATAGATGAATCCCATATGACCATGCCGCAAATAAAAGGTATGTATAATGGGGATTTTTCACGAAAACAAACGTTAATTGATTTCGGATTTAGATTACCTGCTTCTTTGGATAATAGACCTCTTAAATTTGATGAATTTATACGGCGTATTCCGCAAACCATCTATGTATCTGCTACTCCTTCTGCTTGGGAAATTTCCCGATCAGGCAGTCAAAATATAGTTTCTCAATTGATCAGACCAACAGGTTTGCTTGATCCTGAAATATTTATAAAACCTAGTAAAGGGCAAATTATTGATTTAATAAAAGAAATTGAAACTAGAATATCTAAAAAAGAACGGGTTTTGGTAACCACGCTTACCAAAAGAACCGCTGAGGATTTATGTAGTTATTTAAAAGAAAAAGGAATTTTGGTCCAATATTTGCATTCAGACGTCCAAACATTAGAAAGGACTACTATTTTAGATGATTTGCGCCGTGGAAAATATGATGTGATAGTTGGAATAAACTTGCTCCGTGAAGGATTAGATTTGCCCGAAGTTTCATTGGTTGCAATTTTAGATGCTGATAAAGAAGGTTTTTTAAGAAGTGAAGTAACATTAATTCAAACTATGGGACGGGCAGCCAGACATTTAAAGGGGACAGTTATCATGTATGCTGATAAAATTACTAATTCAATGGCAAGGGCGATTGATGAAGTAAAAAGAAGACGCCAAATACAACTTAATTATAATAATAAATATCATATTACTCCTAAATCAATCAGTAAACCATTCAGAGAAAATTTATTACATGAAATGTTGGCACCAAATGATTGGCAAATTGAAAGAAAAAGTAAAATATCCTGGTTAAAAATTGATGCTGAATCATTAACTCCAAAAGATAAAAAATTATTAATTTCTAAACTGGAAACTGAAATGCGGTTTGAGGCACAGGCTCTCAATTTTGAATTAGCCGCAAAAATCAGGGATAAAATCCTGGAATTGAAATCCTCATAAACTTCATAATTATTAATTTCTTAATATCTCACTTTAATCTATCTTGGTTAATCATAATTTTTGGAGTATAATATTGTTTCGCCACTGACTTTTCTGTGGTCATTTAATGTAGGCTTTTATGGATAATTTAATCAAAATAAGAGGTGCCAGACAACATAATTTAAAAAATATTAATCTTGATTTACCGAAAAATAATCTAATTGTTTTTACCGGTTTATCGGGAAGTGGTAAATCATCATTGGCGTTCGACACAATTTATGCTGAAGGTCAAAGACGATATGTTGAATCATTATCTGCTTATGCACGCCAGTTTCTAGGCATCATGAATAAACCCGATATGGATTCCATAGAAGGTTTATCTCCAGCTATTTCTATCGATCAAAAATCAGTATCACATAACCCCAGATCTACTGTAGGAACAATCACTGAAGTTTATGATTATTTAAGGTTACTTTTTGCACGAATTGGTCATCCGCATTGTTCTAACTGCGGAAGAGAAATATCTCATCAATCAATAGATCAAATATCCTCACAACTAATGAGTCTGCTTGAAGATGAAATTTCCAAACAAAAAACTTCCAAACCTCTAAGAATGATGTTATTTTCACCTGTTATAAAAGATAAAAAGGGGGAATTTCAGGAGTTATTTAATAATTTAAAAAGTAAAGGTTATATAAAATCCCGAATTGATGGACATCTTTTGGATATCAGAAAAGATTTGTACATTATAAAAACAAATAGACACAATATTGACGTATTAATTGATAAATTTTCCATAACTAAAAAAGATTTACGGAACCAGGAAACATCTGCAAATATCAAAACCCGTATCACTGCATCATTAGAACAAGCTTTAAATTTATCCAATGGACTAGTTATTGTCAGTTTTATTTACGATGCATCATTTGATTTTCCAGAAAATCCGCAAAAATATACAGATCATTTATTTTCTGAACTTTTTGCCTGTCCAGTATGTAATATAAGTATTTCGGAAATAGAACCCAGACTTTTTTCCTTTAATACTCCATACGGTGCTTGTGAAACATGTGATGGTATTGGATCACTTTTGAAGATTGATAAAAATTTACTATTTAATAAAGAGTTGACGATTTCCGAAGGAGGTATTTTGCCATATTCAAAAGTATTATTTAACGACACATGGTATTCAAGACTACTAAAGACCTATTTTAACGATAATCAAATCAATCAAAGAATACCGATAAAAGATTTATCTCCTGAAAAAATTGAATTGTTAGTTAAAGGAACCAATGAAAAAATATATGAAGTGACAGGCACAAACCGTTATGGAAAAATAACTTCTATTTATGAAACTTTTAAAGGAATTATTGCAGATTTAGAAAAAAAATATCAGGATACTGAGTCAGATTACGTAAGACTTGAGATAGAAAAATATATGCGTCAGGAAATTTGTCCGAAATGCCAAGGCAAAAGACTAAAACCAACAGCCTTAAGTATTACTATAGATAAAAAATCAATAGTAGATATCACAGATTTATCAATTTTTAATTCTTATGATTGGATGTTAAATTTACCTAAGCAGTTAACAGATAGAGAAAATCAAATTGCCGTTATTATATTAAAAGAAATAAAAAACCGGCTGCATTTTTTAATTTCTGTAGGTCTTGAATATATTACTTTGGGAAGAAGTGCAAAAACTTTATCAGGCGGTGAAAGTCAAAGAATCAGATTAGCATCTCAAATCGGATCAGGATTGTCAGGTGTTTTATATGTTTTGGATGAACCATCCATCGGACTGCATACGCGGGATACACAAAAGCTGATCGGTACCCTTAAAAAACTCCGGGATTTAGGAAATACTGTTATCGTGGTTGAGCATGACCGCGAAATCATTGAATCGGCAGATATTATTTGTGATTTTGGTCCACAAGCAGGTGAAAAAGGAGGTCAAATAGTTTTTGTCGGCAGTATTGATAAAATTAAAAAAACTTCTAATTTAACTGGTAAATATTTACGTAATCCATCATTAACTTATATTAACCGAGTTAATCAAATAACTGATGAAAAAATAACTTTGATCGGCGCAAAACATAATAATTTGAAAAAAATAGATGTAAATTTCCCTATTGGTAAATTGATTTGTGTAACCGGAGTATCAGGTTCAGGAAAATCATCGCTGGTAGTTGACACTCTTTATCATGCTCTAATGCAAATTTTTAATAAATATCATAAAGAAAAACCAGGATCTTTTGATAATATTTATGGAACAGAATTGATTGATAAAGTAATTTTAGTTGATCAATCGCCAATTGGGAGAACTCCCAGAAGTAATCCAGCAACATATACTGGCTTATTTACATATATAAGAGACTTATTTGCTCAATTACCTGAAAGTAAGCAAAGAGGATTTAAAAGCGGTAGATTTTCTTTTAATGTAAAAGGTGGCAGATGCGAGGCTTGTCAGGGTGAAGGTCAGATAAAAATTGAAATGCAGTTTTTATCCGATGTTTTTGTTACTTGTGAAGTATGTCATGGAAAACGTTACAGTAACGAAACATTAGAAGTAAAATATAAAGATAAAAATATTGCCCAAATATTGGACATGACAGTTGATGAAAGTGTCAAGTTCTTTAATAATTTTTCTTTGATAAATAACAAACTTACCACATTAAAAGACGTTGGTTTGACCTATATGCATTTAGGACAACCGGCAACTATGCTTTCGGGAGGGGAGGCACAACGAATAAAATTAGCCACTGAATTATCTAAAAGACAAACCGGAAGAACACTTTACATTTTGGATGAACCTACAACAGGATTACATTTTGCTGACTTAGAAAAATTATTACAAGTGTTACTTCGATTAAAGGAAAAAGGTAATACAGTTGTAGTGATAGAACATAATTTAGATGTGATTAAAAACGCGGATTTTGTAATCGATTTAGGACCCGAAGGGGGTGATACGGGAGGATATTTAGTAGCAAGCGGAACACCTGAAGAAATTGCAAATATAAATACATCATATACTGGTAAATCATTACGAAAAATTCTAAAATAAAATAATTGCCATGCTTTCCAAAATTAAGCCTTTATTTCCAATAATTTTATTTCTATGTTTTTTTGGTTTTTTTCCGTCTTTTTCTTTTGCTGCTGATTTTCAATTTGATTACAATGTGTACTATTCAGTTTCACAAAGCGGATCAACAACTATAAAACATGACATAATTGTGACAAATTTAGCCTCAAATTATTACACGCAAAGTTTTACTTTAATAACCACTTCAGATCAAATCAAAAATATTACTGCTTGGGACAGTATCGGACAAATAACTCCGGAAACAGAAATTAAAAATAATAGTGTTTCAATAAAAGTAAATTTTAATGAAAAAATTGTCGGATTAAATAAACAAATGCGGTTTTTTATCCAATATGAAAGTTCAGATGTTGCGACTAAAAAAGGCAGTATTTGGGAATTAATTATTCCTGGAATTGAAAAAGATAATCAAATTTCCTCATACAATATTTTTTTACAAGTTCCCCCCAATTTTGGACAAGCACAGCATATATATCCTAAACCTAATCAGAATAATTTTTGGTCAATTAAAGAGCTAAATCAGGGAGGAATAAATATTATCTATGGAAATAGACAAACATACTCATTTAATTTAATTTATAATTTGATTAACCAAACCAGTAGAAGCCAAATTCAAGAAATTGCTTTACCTCCTGATACGGCTTATCAAAAAGTGATTCTCTCCAGAATGTCCATTGCACCTTTAAATGTTACGCAAGATGATGACGGTAATTGGCTTGCACAATACAAACTAAAACCAAAAGAAAAATTAAAAATTGTAGCAGAAGGAAACATTTTGGTTTATATGGAACCTTATAATACATATACTGTTAATTTGTCCCCTAATAATCTAATTGGTTATACCAAACCTTTAAAATATTGGGAAAACAGCCCAGAAATTTCTAATCGGGCAAAAGAACTTATAACACCTAGAAATATATATGACTGGGTGGTAAACAATTTAACCTATGATTTCAATATCAATACTTCCGGTTCTACCCGAAACGGTGCTTTATTTATTATGAATAATCCAACTCTTGCCAGATGTATGGATTTTAGTGATTTATTTGTAGCCCTTTCAAGAAGCGCAGGCATTCCCTCGCGGGAAATTCACGGATATGCATATACTACTAACTCGAAACTTCAACCGCTTTCACAAACATCAGATGTATTACATGCTTGGCCTGAATATTACGATTTTGAAAGTAAAAACTGGATAGCTGTTGATCCGACGTGGGGAAACACTACCCATGGTATAGATTATTTTGATAAACTGGATTTCAATCATGTCACGTTGGCCATATTAGGCAAGCAAAGTGATTATCCTTATCCAGCAGGTTCTTTTTATACCGATAATGCTTCTAAAAATGTTTACATCGAATTAGTTGATAAAGACATCACTATACCGGAACCTGTTTCCAAAATGATATTAAATAAAAATACTATTTACAATAGTATAAATAAAACTATAAATTTATTTATTTATAATCAGGGCAATATTATGCTGTATCCACAAAAATTAGGCATAATCTCTACATTAAATATGCAAAACGATTTGGAAATTCCTCCTATACCCCCGTATGGATTTGTTAGCATACCAATTTCAGTTTATCCAAAGTTTAGCTTGGTTTCTGACAATTTTGACATTAATATAAATTATTTAAATCATCAGGTAAAATTTAATCTTGTAATTAAACCTTTTTATATGATTTTCTTTCCCTATACTTTGCTACTTTTTATCTTTGTTATAATATTTGTCTGCCTTAAATATGGCAAACGAAAAACTTAAATTAATTGCTCAAAAATTTCCCCAAAGACCTGGTATCTATAAATTTAAACAAGATAAGCAGGTTCTTTATGTGGGAAAAGCTCTAAGTTTAAAAGACAGGGTACTTACATATTTTCAAAACCTGGATTTAAAAGCCAAACAACTTACTCAACTGGCCTCAAATATTTCTTATATTGAAACAGAATCGGAATTTCAGGCGTTGCTTCTCGAAGCGAATTTAATTAAAAAATATCATCCCCCTTATAATATAATTTTCAAAGATGATAAAAGTTATTTATATATTTTTATTTCTTTAGGTGAAGATTATCCGAAGGTAATTGCAACTCGTAAACCTAAAAATGTAGACGTTTCAAAGAAATGGGAAATGTATGAAAATTTAAAAGGACATTTCTTTGGTCCATATCCTTCAACTTCTCAAACACAAGAATTACTGAGATGGTTAAGAAAAATATTTCCTTTTTGCAGTCAAAAAAAAATCTCCTCTAAGCCTTGTTTCTATAGTCATTTGCAATTATGTAATCCTTGCCCAAACTATATACAAAAACAGGACAAAAACACGCAACTAATTTTAAAAAAAATATACAAAGATAATATAACTAATATTAAACGAATTTTAGAAGAGAAAATAAAAAATGTAGTCGTTGATCTAAGTAAAAAAATGGAAGATCTGTCGCAAAACCAAAAATACGAAGAAGCACAAATTCTTAAAAAGAGATTATTTTATCTAAACAATTTATTAACTGTCACTAAAATTAAAAATTATCTGACCAACTCACAATTTTACCCGGAAGCACAAATTCAAATCACCAAAGATATGACCAAAATGTTAAATAAATTTAATCTAAAAATTAAACAGTTAGAAAAAATAGAATGTTTTGATATATCAAATCTTGATGGTAAATTTGCTGTTGCTTCACAAGTTGTGTTTATGAACGGTCTTCCGGATAAGAGTCAATATAAACGCTATCGAATAAAAATAACTGACGAACCCAACGATGTAAAAATGTTAAGTGAAGTGATTTCAAGACGTATCAAACACAAAGAATGGCCTTTTCCTGATATCATTATCGTAGATGGAGGTATTCCGCAAGTTTCAACTATCCATCAATTATTAATCAAAGAAAATATTGACATACACGTCATTGGCTTGGCAAAGAAAAAGGAAACATTAATTATATATAATAATGATAAATTTCATCAATTAAAATTAAGTAAATTTAATAATATTTTGAAATTAATTCAGCAAATTAGGGATGAAAGTCACAGGTTTGCAATAAAGTATCACCGTCATTTAAGAAATAAATTTTTGACAAACATTCAAAATATAGGATAGGATAAAACAAGAACTATGAAACACATAATCAGAATTTACCTGATACATCTTTTTGCACTCTGGTTAAATACTTATTTGTTTGCAGGAAGTTTTTTAATAGGTAAAAATATCAAAATATTTCTTTTTTCAGCGTTAATATTAACTTTACTTAATGTGATATTAAAACCGGTGCTTAAGTTATTGTTTTTTCCTATTAATGTATTAACTTTGGGCTTATTTTCCTTAATTATAAATATGATTATTTTTTATCTGCTTTTATATTTAGTTCCTGATATTAAAATTCTTCCCTGGTCATTTGCAGGATTTTCATATCAGCAATTCACTGTACCTGCTTATAGTTTTAATTTTTGGCCAACATTATTTATAATTTCAACACTGACAAGTTTCAGTACTAATTTGTTAATATATTTAGTAAAATAAATATTCATGATAAAAGAACCAAAAATTGTTTGTTTAGGCGGCGGGATCGGTACCGTACAACTTCTAAGAGGTATCAGATTTTTTACACATAAAATAACCGTAGTTGTATCAATGTCAGATGATGGTGGTAGCGCAGGGCGACTTAGACGACTTTATAGTATACCTCCTCCCGGTGATTTAATAAATTGTTTATCAGCGCTATCAAATGCTGAACCATTGCTTTCACAGATGTTAACTTATCGGTTTGCAGGAAAAAGATGGGGTAGAGATGATGCTCTAAGTGGTCAAAAACTGGGAAATTTGATAATTGTTGCATTAACGAAAATTACTGGTAGTTTTTCTAATGCATTAAAAGAAATGCAAAGAATTTTCAGATCTCACGGTGTCATATATCCGGCAACTGAAGAAAATGTCTCAATATGGGCTGAAACAAAAGATAAACATAAAATATACGGTGAAATGAACATAGACTTAGGAAAATATCCGGGTACAAAAGAAATTAAACAAGTATACCTTGAACCCAAAGTGAACAGTTCGCCTCCTGAAGTGACCAGAGCTATGTTGGATGCAGATTGTATTATCGCCGGACCAGGTGACTTATATACCACAGTATTGCCAGTGCTTTTAGTAAATGATATAAAAAATGCTTTAAAGAAATCTAAAGCAACAAAAATATATATATTAAATATAGCCAATAAACCCTTTGAAACTCCTAACTATAAAACATCTAATTACTTGGACGCTATATACAAACATATCAATTATTTTCCATTCAAATATTGTTTAGTTAACAATAACCATAAACCAAGAATTCCCGTAAAGCTGGATTATTCTTATGTTGGAATTGATAAAGATCTCAAAGTTTCTTATAATACCAACATGGTGTATGGAAATTATGTTGAAGACGAATTTCCTTTATATCACAATCCACAAAAGGTAGCTAAACAAATCATGAAATTACTATGAAAAATTTATTTCTTATTATCCAAATAATATTGTCGTCATTATTAATTACTTTTATATTGTTACAGGCAAAAGGTTCAGGTTTAGGATCTGCTTTTGGAGGTAGCAATGAACAATACCGCAGTAAAAGGGGAGTTGAAAAAATTTTATATAAAGGAACCATAGTTATTGCTGTTTTATTTTTGTTATCTTCAATAATCAATTTGATAATTCGTTAATAAAAATTTTCGTTTTTATAAATTCTTTCAAATGTGTATAAAAAAATCCGTTACTATTTTTGGTTAATCATTGGTATCTTTAAAAGATATATAAAGGTTATAATTGGTACTTTTTTGCTTGGTACATTATTATTGGTAATTTTTGTCAAATTCGGACCTATATTGTCAAATTTGACTCAATCCACACATCAAATCATCGGCATGGTAGGTAACTATACTCCGACTAATTTACCGTATTCTGTTTTACGGCTTATAAGTCTGGGATTAACCGACATTAATGAAGCAGGTGAACCTATGCCCGCAATTGCAACTTCATGGAAAATTTCAGAAGATAAAAAAACCTATACCTTTACTTTAAGAGATGATTTATATTGGCATGACGGAAAAAAATTTACAGCATACGACGTTAATTATAATTTAAAAGATGTTAATTTTATTCCCATAAAGAATTCTGAATTAGAAGTTAAATTAAAAAACTCTTTTTCACCACTACCGAATCTATTATCAAAAGCATTATTCAAAAAAGGCATGATTGGATTAGGTTCATATAAAATCAAAGAAATTAAATTAAAAGGTGAGAATATTACTTATTTAAAATTGGAGTCACTGGCAAATGATTTACCTTTCATAGAAATCAAATTTTACGCCAGTGAATCTCAAGCGAAAGAAGCTTTTAAATTAGGAGAAGTTAATGTGCTTGACGAAATGACTGACGCTTCTCCATTTAATAATTGGCCTAATATGACTATAAAAAAGAATTCTAAATATAACCGTTATGTAGGCATATTTTTTAATTTAAATGATCAGGAATTAAAAACTAAAGAAACCCGTCAAGGATTGTCTTATGCTATAGATAAACCGGAAAATAACCGGGTTTCTACTCCTTTGTCAGTTAAGTCTTGGGCTTATACAAACAGAGTCAAGCAATATGATAAAGACGTCGCTCAAGCTGAAAAATTATTAGCTGATCTGATTGCTTCCCAATCCGGTGAATTAACCTTATCAACTATTAATCCTTATTTATCTACAGCTCAACTAATTAAATCTCAATGGGAAGATTTAGGTATTAAGACTAAAATAAAAGTAGAAAATGGTCTTCCGGAGAATTTTCAGGTTTTACTGATGGCTTTGGATATTCCCACTGATCCCGATCAATATGCTTACTGGCATTCAACTCAGACCACTACTAACATAACTGGATACTCTAATCCAAAAATAGACAAATTACTCGAAGATGGCAGACAACAAACGGACAAGGAAGAAAGACTAGCTACTTATTATGATTTTCAAAGATATCTTGTCGAGGATGCCCCTGCAATATTTCTATATTATCCTGAAACATACACTATAATCAGAAATTAGAAATTCTACAATGTTTCAACTTTCAAAATTTATAATAAGAATTTCTGTAGTTAAATACATTTCTTATCCGGTTTTAATATTTCTATTTACCAGAGTTTTTCTTATTCTGATATTACAATCTGGTTTTACTTTTTTAACTTTACCTTTTAGCCAAAATTATTACGATCTTTTTCCAAATAAAATATTTTTAAATGGTTTGCTTCAGTGGGATTCGGGTTGGTATGCAATTACTGCTTCTGAGGGTTATAGCTTGACTAAATATCCATTGCATAATAATTTAACGTTCATGCCCATGTATCCAATACTTATAAGATTTTTAATATCAATGGGGATAAACGTTTTTGTTGCCGGTATTATTATATCCAATATCTCTTTATTACTTGCCACCATTATTATATATAGGTTTATTACAAATCTGTTTAGTAAAGACATTGCTAATAAGACCATCATACTTTTACTTCTGAATCCTTTTTCCATTTTTTTTAGTGCCATGTATACGGAATCATTGTTTTTGTTATTTACTGTAGTCACGTTTTATAATTTTTTCAAAAAAAGATGGTTTATAACCAGTATTTTTGCGTCGTTGGCTGGTTTAACTCATATAATAGGTTTAATTGTTCCTGTTATATGCTTATTATCATTTTTAATTATCAATAAATTTAAGTTAACCAAGCTTTATAAATCAATGCTTTTATTATTGATAGGATTTCTAGGACCGGTATTATATTTAATATTTATACAAATTAAGTTTGGTTCATTTTGGTTAATTTTTCAAAGCCAGCAGAATTTTGGGGGATTGTTTTACAAAAGATTGGCTTATGTGTATCAGGTAATAAATTTTATGATCTTTAATAATGTACTTGTACATTTACCCAATCTTTTTATAATATTTCTTCATCTATTTTTGGGATTTTTGTCAATCTATTTAATTTTAAAAACTTGGAAAAAACTACCTATTTATTTATCTTTATGGGCATTATTTGCCTTAATAATATCTTTTGCTGATCCACCCTGCTTAGGCAGACATATTATTACTTTTTTTCCGGTTTTTATAAGTTTCGTGCTTTTAATCCAAAATCATAAAAATTTATACAGATTCACATTGGGGATTTCGATTGTTTTATTCATTCTGATTTCCTTATTATTTTCCCATGGATATTTCGTGGCTTAATTTACTAAATTATGTTTTTGATAGAGAAAGAGCAAATGTATCAAAATCTTTCTTGTCATCAATAGCGTCAGTTAATTGTTGGAACAATTCATCGTAATTTGCTGCTCTTTTATCAGGATTTACATTTGTGTTGGTTAATATTAATAAAGCTATTTTGTCGTTTATTATGTTATTTTTTTGTAAATTTTCTACCTGATCAATAAATTTAGTTCTTCTATCTTTTAAATCTAATTTCTCGTTATAAAAAATATCTGTATCTATATTTAATTTTGAAGTCATTGTTAAAATTAGCGAATAAATGTCTGATCTGACATCACATTTTGCACCTTTGAAATTTGGTTTTTTAGCATTATTTATATCAGGATATTTTTCAGGAGCTGAAAATCCATGAGTACCAAATTTTGCATAAATAAACCCGTGTTTATCCATTCGTTCCGTGTTATTAAAGTCAATAATTACGATTGATCCATTTTCTCTTTTCATAATATTTGATGGGGAAATATCATTATGCAAGAATCCTAATTTATAAATTTGGTTAAGAATTTTTGCAGCAGCCAAAGTTGATGTTATTAAATCCTGTGCGTTCGTAAATTGAAAATTTTCCCAATCAGTGCCTATTATTTCTTCTATTTCCATGTGTGAAAACAAAAAACCCGCATCTTTATTATCACTTAATGCTACTTGTTTGTATTCACTTTGAGATTCAAAGACTAAAGGAATATCTTTAACGCCTTTGATAGTTAAAAAACTAAGAATCATGGCTTCTTTGATTGTTCTGATACCTGAATTTACTGTAGTATTTTCCCATTCATGTAAATCATTTTGATTTTTAAGATTCATATACGAACGATACGAAGGACCAAAAAACATTTCCAATGAATTTTCTAATTGTGGTGAAATTTCATGGGGATTAAATTGCTTAGAATTTTTAATATGAGTATTTTTTGAGATTTCTAAAGGAATAACTTGCTGATTTGTTGATTTTAATTTGGTAAATAATTCAGTCATAAAAATTGTATGTTATAAATTAATTAGTGGCCGTTTAGGGGCTCCCCGCCTGCAAATGCCTGAGCATAGCTCTGGCGGGCAGGGAACCCTCGACATTTGCGATGTATTTTGTGGACGATGTAGGATTCGAACCTACAACATCTTCGATGTAAACGAAGCGCTCTACCGTTGAGCTAATCGTCCTTTCTCTACCAACCCTGCCCGCAATGCATGTGCATAGCGCTGGCAGGCGGGTGAGCTAAGCGGCCAAAATATATTATGAATTAAGGATTATAAATTAATAAGCTGTAGACTTCAATTCATAAGTTTACTTTAAGCCTAATTTAAATTTATCTTAAATTAGTTATTTTAAATATTAAAGTTGTACTCTCAATATTACTCAATTTGAACTAATTATATCTAAATATCACTCACATTACCAGAAATTCCATATTTTTTATTTAATTTGAAAAGTTGCAATTATTATTCAATTATGAAATATTAAATAAATCTATGGATTCTGCCACTCCTAATCAAACATCAAATAGTAATCCTTTACAACCTATAATAACTGTTCCACAACCTAAAAATTCTAAATCTTTTTTATGGTTTAGTTTGGGTATATTAGTAACTCTAATCATCATTGGAATTGGATACTTCATTTATAAAAATCAGGCAAATACTTCTACACAGCCAATACCAACACCTATAGCTAATTCAATTCCTACACCAGATCCAACTGCAAATTGGAAAACGTATACTGATAGTAATTTGAATTATTCTTTTCAATACCCGCCCACTTCTTGTGAATTACAAAGATTTGTTAGTGACTCTTCCTTTGCTATTTGCTACTTACCAAAAGGAAGTGATGGAGGCTCCAAGAATAATAACGGACATGTCATAAGTCTTGGTTTTATTTCTCAAAACCAACTTAACGTTATGGGAATAACTTATTGTGGTGCATACCCTAATGATTCTTTGAGGTGTGAATCATTTAAGATGGGTAAAGTTACTGTGTCAATTGATTGGGGAACAGGTGGTGACGCAAATGCCAATGCATGGATTTCTCATCCCAACGGAGGAATAGTTACTTTTGCCCTTCAGCCTGTTACAGCTGAATCGAAGGTAATACTTAAACAAATACTTTCCACTTTCAAATTTTTAGATGAAATAAGTGATACCCCAAATTGGAGTTTGTATAAAAATGATATTTTTGATTTTGAAATAAAATATCCATCATCAGTGAAAGTTACAGAACATAAAGAAAGCAGACAAATTAATTTTAGTGATGAAAATCTTTCTTTTAATGTTCAAATGCGCCAAAACCTAGACCCAATTCCTCTAGACAATTATTTTTATATGGATTCAGTAGCTGTAAGAAAAACAACTTTAGGAGGTCAAATTGCCAATGTTTATGAATTTCCAGAGGGTATTTGCGAAATATCAAATTGTAGTTCACCATTTATTGCAATTGCTACAGATAAAGGTCAATATTATTATCATCTAATCTTTAATAAAACCATTCACTTATCTAATGAAGAAAATCTTATTCTTTCCTCTTTTAAATTTCTTGATTAATTTGATTTAAACTAATCAATGCGAAGTGGTGCCGCGGGAGAGACTTGAACTCTCAAGGGTTACCCCACAGCCTCCTCAAGACTGCGTGTCTACCAATTTCACCACCGCGGCTTTTTTTGTATTATATATTATATTTACTGTTTCTTTGAATGTTTCGAATGGTCCTCCTATTCTTACTTCAAACCTTTTCAGTACTATTCGTACACGGTTTGAAGAGCGAATTATGGAGGACATAGAATTTCTAAAAACTCACTTCGTTCGCTCAAGAAATTCTAATGTGCCGCAGGAGAGACTCGGACTCTCATCTTGTTACCAAGACAGCGTTCTGAACACTGCGCGTCTACCAATTTCGCCACTGCGGCATTGTTATGATAATTTTACTCTTATTTTAGCTATTTAAACTATTTTACATCTACCAATTTCGCCCGCCTGCAGTTGCCCCCGCCAGACAGCGCTTCTACGCAGTCGATGCGGGCTGGTGATGCAACAGCATCTGGCGGGCAGGCCACTGCGGCATGAATTGATTATATCAAAAGGGGATTTAAATTATTGAGTAGGAAAAAGGTTTTAAAATTAACCCACTTGTGTAGAAACTGATCTTTCGTTGGAAAGACCAAAACTGGTACCTTTCTTTTTGTACATCTTCCAGTATGAGCGTTCTTTTTTTCTGGATTTTAAGGCATTTAACCAGGTCGAACTGTGATTTAAATTTTGACGCATTACTTTGAGTACGGTTTTTAACCTATCCAAAAAATCCAAATGATATTGTCCTGGGTCAACTATGTTTTGAGAAGCGGCTGACTCAACTGACTTGTCAACATTTTTTATAGCTTTTATTAAAGCGCGCAGCTCGAATCTGATTTCTTCAATTTTTTGCGCCATTTGAGCTTCATTTTGTTTCAACTTATTTAACGCTTCGTTAGAAATATAATCAGAAAACATATCTGCTTTTTTTGGTCTTGGCATGAAAGGCATATCTTCAACAGTTTCTTGCTGTGTCTGATTTCCTAAATTTATTGGTTCTCCAGGGGTTAATTCTCCTTGTTTAGGGGTGGGTTGTGATCCAAAAAGAGAAGACAAAGCGTCACTTCCGATACCTGAGACAACATCGCTTTTAACTGAACTTACCACTCCAGAACCCAAGCTTTTCAATTGCTCAATTAAGCTGTCTTGATTTATTGATTTAACTGGATTTTTTCTATTAGTCTTATTCATAAGCGGCGTCATGATAGCAAATTTAGCCTCATTTGTCAACCAGTCCTAATTAAATTATAGGTCATATTAAGGCTTAATGATTGTCGGTTTGAGCAGTTTTTGTAGAGTTTTTTGTCTTCGTAGTAAGCTTCCTAAATAATATCTTTGTTTTTCCAGAGTTTCTTTTTCTGCTTGAGTTTTAGCCTGGTTTATAACTTGGTCAATTTCCTGATTTTCAACCGTTACTTTTTCCAAATCAGCAATTTCTTCCAATGCAAATTCCAAACTCAAAGTTTTTTGAGCTTGAGACTTATAATTTTCTCTAATCAGATCAGATGTTAATCCTTTGGCTTGTAAATATTGTTCTATAGTCATACCCAATTTTTGTGTTTGGTCAACCAAATCAGACAATAATCTGTTGACTTCATGTTCAATTATTAAAGGAGAGATTTCTACTGAAATTTCTTTTTCCAAAGTTTCCAATATTTCAGTTATTGTCGGTTCCTGTGATTTTGCTTTATCTTGAGAATCTTTGGGAGTCCAAATCTGTTTTCTTTTTGAATCAATTAGTTTATCTATGCCAGATCTATAATTTCCCAATTTGATTGCCGGTTTTTCAGCAGTTGTTATCCTGATTTTCCAATCTTTATTTTCTTGAGCCTCCAGTACTTCAACTTTGGGAGATATGACAGGTTTTATTTGGTTTTCTTTAACCACTTGAGTATAAATATCGGGAATAAGTTTTTTTAAAACTTCTTCATATATGTGGGATTTGTTAATTTGCTTTTCGGCAATATCTTTGGGAACTTTGCCTTTTCTAAAACCTGAAGCCTCTACGTGTGATAAGAGGTGATTAAAAATTTCGTCATAAGACGTTTTTACATCACTCCATGACATGTTCACTTGAATTTCTAAAGTATTTCCTGCTAATCGTTTTACAGCTGAAATCATGAGTGCATTATACGGCTATTTCAGTAAAAAACCAAGAGATTGGATTTTAAGGCGCAAAATTAACATTCATTTCCAAAAGCGGAAAATTAAGTTTGGAATTTGATAAATCTAATCCTTCATTTACAGTTATAGTGTCTTTTAGATTTTGTTCAAATTGCATATATTCAGGCAGTTTGCTGAATTCACTTGTATTTTTAGTGGTTGCTGATGCAGACGCTATAGGCACAAAGGATGCTTGGGGAGATGCTTGAGGTGTAACAGGATTATTTTTCGGTTTTAGTAATAAAACAGCTATGTTTACCAAAATCAATCCCAATAAAATAACTAAAAGGATTTTAACCTTTGGTGTAATTTTCATAGGTAATTCATCATTAACAATTTTAGGCTGATTTGGATTTGTATTTATATTTGGCGTACTTAGTAAATTAGTAGTTTCCATATTTAATGTTTTCTGAAAATTCATTTAAATATTTTAATCCTTCTTTTAAATTCTGATGAGCTTCAAAAATGGTGTATAGTATGGCATTAAAATCATTGTTCAAAGCATCAACATCTCTACTGTTTATATTGGTTAAATTTGTCTTTGCAGTATTTATTTTTTGATCTACTAACCACTGTTTATTTTTAGCGTCCAAAAGCCATCTTTCTAAAAGAGTTACGTCTTTTTGTTTGTTTTTAATTTCTGAGACAAATTGATTCGATTTGTCAATCAATTCATTATATTTTTGTAGTTGTTTTTCTACGTTAGAAATAATGTTTAAACCGGAAGTTTTCTTAGCATAAAGTTGATATTCAAAATGTTTATTTTCTACCATTTCTGAAATTGTCAAACAGTCATCTAAAGATCCGATTGTCGTAACTCTGCCATTAACATCATTAATAAATTTTTCCTGTTCTGACCAATAAGTACTCAAAAAATCTTCAGCATTAACTGTTTTGAGAAGTCCAATATAGGAAATAAGTACGTTGTTTCTTGAAGTTATAAAAGTTTTTGTAGCATTTACTGCCTGATTTTTGGAATTTAAAGTATTAAAAGACAGATATTGAGACCTGGCAATGATATATGCCGTATAGTCACTTCTGTATGTAGAGGATTTATTCAGGTATTCCTGATATTTGTCGGAAAATTCATCAGCTTTGACTATACCACTTACAATAATACCCGATATGGAGATTAAAAAAAGAATGATTAATGTGGTTAATAAATTTTTCCTGGGCATTGATTTAAGATTAATGAAAATAGTCTCGATTGTCAATAAATTTAAAAATAAATTTTAAATAAATTTTATTGATTTTACATCACGAATTTTATAATAATTATAGTGCCTTCGCACCACGAAGCTTTATGCGAAGTGGTGCAGGTAACAGGATGTACTTTGAACCAATTATAGCTAAATATTACGAACTTTACCAAAGATTTTACGATTTTGTTTAGTTTGAAAAGTTGCAATCTTTATAAATATATGAAATATTAAATATATCTATGGATTCTGCCAAATCTAATCAACAACTAATTAATAATCCATCACAACCAACGGTAAATGTTTCACCACCTAAAACCTCTAAATCTTTTTTATGGTTTAGTTTGGGTATATTGGTAACTTTAATTATCATTGGAATTGGTTACTTCATTTATAAAAATCAGGTTAATACTGCTATTTTACCTTCACCTGTACCATTTGCTAAACCAATATCCACCCCAGACCCAACCGCAGACTGGAAAATATTTACCCATCCAACATACAAATATCAATTCAAATATCCACCAAGTTGGTCAGCTATTGTCAACCAAAATGCTAGTGCAAACACTCTTTTTGGGTTAAATGCTACCTCTCAATCAGGCATTGGAGGTGTTGAGATAAGAGAAATTCCCACAGAACCACAAAACTTTCATAATCTTACTCAATCAAAAGTTATAAATTCTACACAATTAACAATCAACGGTATTAGTGGTTATAAAATGAAGTATTCAAATATTGTTAGCGGCACAGATTTTGTATTTAAGAACAACGATGGTTTAATTTACAACATCTATATTAACAGCGATGATTCAAATGATCTTGCTATTTTTAACCAAATCCTCTCCACTTTCAAATTTTTAGATGAAACTGGTGGAAATGCCAGTCCAAGTCAGGAAATAAGAGCAATATTACCAACAACTGATTGGAAAGATGTATCAGCTGAAACTTTCAGTCTAAAATATCCTTTAGATTTAACCCCTCAAGTTATTCTAACTCATGATGACATCGGTTTTCGACAAGTTGCAAATACGGAAAATACTATAAGTATAAGCAGAGTCGGAGATCCGATATCTTCAAAACCCAATTCATTATACTCAGGTGGTTCACGCAGAGATTGGTATTTAAAAGCAAATTTTGATGATTCACATCCAGTTCCTGATAATATAAGATTTGTTGATGTAAAATTAGGGCAAATTAGTGCTTTAGAAGTTTATGTAGGTCAAGAATTTCAAGCAATATTGGTTGCAAATAATACGAATCTCTATATGTGTTATAACCCATATAATCAACAAGTTGCTGAAACAATAATTTCTACAATAACTTTTAAATAAATTCCTTTAATAATCTTTTTCTTTAAAAAAAACTCAAATAAATTTTTTATTTAAATAAAGCTTTTGTGCAGCTGACAGGACGTACTTTGAACTAATTATGGCTAAATATTATTCACTTTACCAAAGATTCCATGTTTTTGTATAGTTTAATGGAAATAATATAGATAAAGGTTATTTTATGATAAAATATTTTAATGACATGGTTAATTTTAGTTATTATAAGTGCTATTTCAAGTTCCGTATCTCGCATACTTCAAAAAGTTCTACTTAAGGAAAAAGACAGTGAACCGTTTGCTTTTGCGTTTGTGTTTCAGCTTTTATTGGCTTTTTTATTTTTTCTCTATACTTTTATTACCAAAACTCTGATCATTCCTAATCTATCTGGTGTATTTTTAAATCTTATTTTAATGGCTATATTTTACAGCTTGGGTAATATTTTCATTTATAAAGCCTTTAAATTAGCTGAAGCATCAGAAGCTTCAATTATTTTTGCTTCTAGCACACTATGGACTGTTATTTCAGCTGTTATCTTTCTCGGAGATAAATTATCTAATAGTAATATCGCAGGTATTTTATTAGTGATTTTAGGCATTATTGCCGTTAATTACTCTAGAAGCAAATGGAAAATGAATAAAGGTCATTTATATGCTTTACTGGGAGCTATGATGTTTGGAATTGCCTTCACAAATGATGCTTTTATCATAAATAGATTTACCAGTATTTCTTCTTATATGTTGTTATCATTTTTTCTGTCTTCAATTACAATTTTGATATTCCGACCAAATCTTATTAAAGGAGTACCGTATTTTGTTAAAAAAAACATTATAGGAAAATTACTTATATGTGGGATTTTTTATTCTGCCATGATTTTTACAATTTTTGAAGCTTATAAACGAGGAGGTCAAGTATCAATTATCTCACCAATACAACAATCAGCCTTAATTTTAACTGTAATAACTAGTTACTTTATATTAAAAGAGAAAGATAGAATGGCAAATAAAATAATTGGAACGATCTTAACTTTTATTGGAGTACTTTTACTTATTTAGCTGTGGCTAGGGAATCATGAACAGCTCAGTGCAGGTAACAGGACGTACTTTGAACCAATTATAGCTAAATATTATTTACTTTACCAAAAATTTAACTTTTTTGTTTAAATTAAAAGGAAATTTATAAATCAGTTTCCATTGGAATTGGAGTTTCAGGACTTGTCATAAATAAATTTTTTTAGCAGGTATCTACAGAGAATTTACAGAAATTTACAGGTCGGACCTGTTATTTACAGGTCGGACCTGTTATTTATTATTAGTGTAAACTTACCAGACATTGTTTCATTATAGCCAAAAAGTAATTATGATTATTGACAAGCAGTTAAAACTTTTTTCATAATATATTTATTGGAATTTATTATGAGTAAAAAGACTTCAAAATCCCGAAATTTGTTTAAGTCAGTTTTGCCGTTGTTGGTAGTGTTCTTCCTAGCATTAACGACAATTTTGATTTTAAGGGAGGTTGTTAATGTGCAAAAACGATTCGGTGCGGATTTAAAAGCTGCTTTTGTCAGCGATACCCGGATTCCGGCAAGAAATGTGATTGTTTACGAGCCTCCACAACACAACACCACCGGTACGTTGATGTCTTCATCTGAAGTAACCAATCGTTTCTCGGTACTTCTATATGCCCGCAGTCAAATGAGAAAAAACCTGGTTAATTACAGAACTGCAGGTTTTAACGGCGACGCCCTGCTTTATCTCGTGGCGGATGACATCGAAGGACCGCAGAATCTGACCACAGTTACAGCCCAGGGAAAAACATGTTTGGAAAACGGAGTAGATCCCAATACTTCCGTACTCAGCGGTACTGCGGCTATGGATGCGGGGGATTTTTGCGAGATTCATGATGCGATTGTGAACCGTAACCGGGGATCTACCGACCCGGCTAAAATCTGCCTGACAGAATACAATTTTACCAATATCTGTCCCACAGAGAGCTTTTTTATTCACAGAACCGATAACAGCCGGGTAGAAAAGAAACGGACAAGCACATCATATTACCAGCCAAATCCGGGAGATCTCAACTGGCAAAAGTTCTTTACCCAAAGGGTCTTACGTGAATTGGTAGCAAATTATCAACCGGGTTATGAATTCGTATCCGGTATTGAAGGCCTGTTTATCGATAATATCGAGCTCAGCTGGACAAAATTGTATAATCGGATCGGAGTTCCAAAAGAATATGCGACAGACTGCAGCTACACTCAAAGTGTTCGCAATTTTGTATCTTATGTTCATACCCAACTTCACAGCAACGGCCGTTCATACTCTGTTTGGGCAAATATGATCTCTGATGCTCTCACTGATCCGTGCGGAGTTGCAGCCAATTCATGGGTTCCGTTCGACGATTACCTTGAAGGAGGTATGGACGAAAGTTATGTTTTGAATTGGGGAGCGGGACCATATGACGATGCCCACATTGAAAAAGAGATGGCAATAGGCAGTGATTGGGTTAAAAAAGGGAATCATTTTATGACTATTATTCAGGCAAATGGTGATATAAAATATAACATGTACACCTTTGCGGCTTACCTTATGACTACCGACGGAGTAAACGGTTCATACTTTTATGCAGATACACCGAACGGAAGATACGCACATTATTTCACCCTCCCGAATTCCGCTTACCCTGATTATAATTACCCACTTGGTGCTCCTACGGGTGATAAATATCTTGCCAGTACCAGTCCCGATCGGATTTGGAAACGTAACTTTGCGTGCGGTGAAGTAACTCTTAATCTGACTATGTATACCGGGTCGGTAAATATTACTGGTAACTGTAGTTCAGTCAATTCTTCACCTACAAGCATTCCAACACCCATCCCAACTCCAAATCCCGCCGATATTGACAAGAATGGACAAATAAATGCAGTTGATTTAATTTTAGTTCTAAAAAATTGGTTAGGAGTAAGTATTTGTTCTACTTTTATTTGTGATTTAAATCATGATAGTAAAATCAATGTATTAGATGCATCAATAATAATAGGGAATTTTGGCAAATAACGATGTTCTATTAAGTGCCGAATGTTTGTGCCGAGGAGAGGACTTGAACCTCTACGAGTTTTAAGGCTCACAGGGTCCTAAGCCCTGCATGTCTACCATTTCATCACCTCGGCATATTCATAATAATTTTAATTTCTTTAATAATTTCTCTTTATTTGATCTTATTTTTAAAAATTTTTCAAAATCTCTTGCATCTATTCTACATGTAAATACTTTACTAAATACTAATCTAAAAGGTTTATATGCTTTTGTTGATTGAACTTGACCATTGTTATGTTGTTTAATTCTTCTTTGCTTATCTGAAGTTAAACCAACATAATACCAATTTTTTATAAGACTTTGTAAAACATATACTTCATACATAATGTCCTAAACCCTGCACGCCTGCCTGCGCAGGCAGGTCTGCCATTTCACCAAGTCTGACTTGGCAGGCCACCCCGACATCTCTAATGATTATACTCAAAACCTAAGGATTTAGGAAATATTTAGTAAATCTCCTTAATAATTACTAAACTAATTTTATTGTTCGAATCCTGACGAAGTCGGGGATGAGAACTAATTTGAAGCTTCTCTCCGCCTATGGCGGTTCGAAGAATATTATGCCTAATATAAATGATTAAAGAGTGATAGATAGTTCCCGGGTATGTTCAGGCAAATAATTTTCAATTTTTTCCATGAAAAATTTTACTTTTCCTGCCCAAGTTGTTGATGGGGGAGCATAAACCGGAGCAATTTTATCCACAGAATCCAAACCTCTATCCATATATTTTGTTTTAAGAGTTTTAGTCACTATATCTATTGACTCTTCCCAAGATTCAAAAGCATAATTACCATTTACCCATCCATAAGCGTTATAGGAATTATAAGGAATAGCTTTACCAAAAGTTGATTCAACGCCGGTGATTGCCGGTACTAATTTCCAGTCAAATAAACCGTATTTGTCAGAAGTGTCTATAAACACTTCTGCATAATCTGCTAAAGGTGAGTTATGAGATTCCAAATAAGATTGCAATTTGATAATTCTTTGATCTGTTTGAGTATAAGAAATTTTTATTGCAGCAGAAGTACCAGCTTCAAGAGCTATAACTGGACTTACAAAAGTTAAAACAAGTAAAACTATGAATGAAAACAGTACTATTCTTTTCATATATTTAATCAATTTTTAGAGTTTGTTTGAAAAGTTTTTTTGTTACATTTAAAAAGAACTTTTTATTACAAAATCTTAAATGAAGAAATATCTAAAAAGAATTAAAGAAGAAATAATTATAAGACTAAAAAATATGATAGAAAAAATGCCAATAAAAAATCCTAAAGCAGACATTTATCACATCAACTTTAGGATCTAGGGGTTAATATACAACTAACTATAGGACTTGTCAAGAGGGTTATCTTAGCTCATCCATGAACTTACCCACACATTTAGCCCAGGAATTACCGTTTTCCACACTGGGTGGAGCGTAAATGGGGCCGATTTCCTCAGGCGTGGTTAAACCCTGACGATAATATTTTGAGGCTAAATATTGAGCTATCACTTCAATGGCTTCATTCCAATTTTCAAAAGCAGCTCCACTTTGT
>Ga0209210_1000976_pt1 | contig 26018 bp, 26 predicted proteins | sample RifGroA1_FD_183991 | JGI IMG/M metagenome (GOLD analysis project Ga0209210, IMG submission 183991) | Contaminated groundwater microbial communities from Rifle, Colorado, USA - Rifle Groundwater A1 (SPAdes) (version 2) | ecosystem: Environmental > Aquatic > Deep subsurface > Groundwater >...
TGATGGGAAGGTTGAGGGCAAAGGAAAGAGTGTTGGCGATGGAGAGACCTACTCGAAGACCGGTGAAAGAACCAGGGCCGGTGTTAACATTGATTTCAGTTAGGTCGGCGAGTGATTCGCCAGATTGTTGTAGAGCCTGCCCGAGGGCGCCCAAAACGTCTTGGTCACGGGGGGATGAGTAGTTGGTGATAAATTCCTGATCACCCAGTTTAATTATGGTTTGGAGGTTGTTGGAAGTATCTAAATATAAAAGCATGTAAATAATTAAAAACTAAAAATTAAAGACGAAAAACAACAATTTAAAATTCAAAATTGATATTAATGGTTCTAGTATTTTCGCCGGTGGTCTCGAAGTGAATTTTGATGGTGTTTGGAGGTAAAAGAGATTCGATTTTTTCGGGCCATTCGATGACGAGGATGTGATTGCCTTCCTTAATAAGTTCTTCGACGTCTAAGGCTTTGATGTCTGCCGCCGAATTAATCCGGTAGAGGTCGAGATGATGAAGCTGTTCTTTGGTATTTGGTAGCGGATAGGAGCGCATGATAACAAAAGTGGGGCTGGTGGGAGTTTTGGCAACCCCTAAAGCATGGGCTAAGAATTGGGTAAAGGTGGTTTTGCCGGCGCCAAGGTCTCCATATAAAGCAAGAACTGAGCCGGGTTTGAGCCCGCTGGCAATTTGTTGGGCAAATTTGTTGGTGTTTGTTGGTGAGCGGGAAATGTAGATCATGGAAAGTAGAACAAGTAGTAAGAGTAGGAGAAGCGGAAAAGGGACTCCGTGGTTTAGATAAGGTTGTTGAGGTGGAGGTAGGTGACGGTCATGCCGATGGTGTCAAAGCCAACGTCGGTCGGCTTGGGGGTGCGGCCAGGAGTGAAGGATTGGTGAAATTCGTCGGAGATGGCGTAGGCGACACAGAGGGCGAAGGCCAAGGCGTAGTTGTGAAAGGTTTTGTGTTTGAGGGCGCGGACGGTCAAAAAATATAAAACGGCATAGACGAAGACGTGGGCTCCTTTTTTGAGGAGGTAATCCCACCAGATTTTTTGGGCGGTAGGGAGGGAGGAGAGGGACGAGAGGGCGAAGATGAAGACGGCCCAGATGATAACTGGAAACCAGAGGCTGATAAACTGCTTGGGTTTAGATTTCATGTTTTGTTTAGATGCTTCGACTGTCTTGCAAGTCACATCGGGCAAGACACGCTCAGCATGACTGGCTCGCTCTCGACAAGTTTGGCGAACCCGTCAATTTTAACCCGAAGAGCGGTTTTGCGATAGAGGGGCGATCAACTCCTTGAGTTTGGGGGCGGCGGCGGCCAGAAAGACGGCTCCGGAGCCGATAAAGAAAAGAGGGTAGGTTTTGGATTTGTTGGTCGAGCCTTCATCCGGAGTAGTGGTTGGTGCTGGTTGGTCTTGCCGGTTGACTGATAAGGAAGTAATGCCCAGGACGGAAGAGGTGGATGATGTGGATGAATTTTGCCCGTCTGAACCTGAAGATGTACCGAGGTTGCCAGAGGAGTCAACCTCGGGGGTTGACGGGGGAGAGGGTGGAGGTGAAGGGTTTGGAGTAGGTGTTGGAGTTGGTTCTGATGTAGGTTCCGGCGTCGGCGTTGGAGAAAATGAAGGAGAAGCGGTTGGTGATGGTGTTGTAGTAACTACGGGTGTCGGTGTGGGAGTCGGGAGAGAAAATGAAGGAGAAGCGGTTGGTGATGGTGTCGGTGTTGAAGTAACGGTGGTTGTGGTGGTTATTGATGTTGAAGCAATCGTCGGTGTTATTGTTGGGGGTACTAAAGTGTCAATAGGTTCAAAAACTGTTTCTTCGATAATTTCAGGAATGATTGTTGATCCACGATGCCTACTAAGCCATTCTGCTACGGCTGTCACGCCTTCTTGCCATGACTCGTAAGTGCGAGTATTACCGCTGTCATCATTGCCGACATTGCCCGGATTTAGAGTCCTTACCGCTTTGCCAGCAGTACCAAAACTTGAATCTTGTTCCATAATAGCCATCATCAACCGGGCATCTACGATGTAAGCTTCAGTAGCACTCATAACCATTTCTCCGGTAACCGGACTGCTCAAGGCCTTGCCCATGATATAATCATCAATTTTTTCCGCCGTATCCATCACTCCCATTTTGCTCAAAATATCCATTATTTTCTTTTCATGCAGAGGGTCGGTAGCATAAGAAGTGATATCATATTCACCCAAAATGGAGACCGAGCCATCGGTTACAACTTCCGCAAGAATCGCCTCTTTAACAGCGGCAGATTTGGAGGTGTCTGCCAATAAATTTAATTTAAATAGAGTATCCTCCAAACCAATAATTTCTTTATCGGCAGAATTCATTCTTTCCAAATCACCATTCATCCTGGCATAATCTCTGGAAAGTTTAAATTCCCTTAATCTGTTGTCAAGTAGTTGAACAAGATCTTCTATTCTCATACTCAAATTATATCACGAGTTGATATAATGAACTATCCACAAGATTCTACTTGGAAAACTTGAGTGGTTCCAATTCTGACTGCTGAATAAGCCCCGCGCTGTTAGCAGTTCGAACAGAGACCATGTTTAAGTTAGTAACTTCAGTAATGTTTGAATTTGCTCCCACCAGATTCACTGTATAAGGGCCATCCTCAAAAGTCACCGTATAACCGTTGATGATCTCAACTAATCTGGCAAAGGTCGCGCCTCCAACCGTTACGATCGTGCTATGAATGTGAGTTATTAAAAAAGTAATACCTTCCGCGTCATCTTCAAGGTCTTTTAACCTAAGGCGGAAAGCATTGACGTTTAGCTCTCTGACTTCAGAAGGAGAGGATGACACCAAGGTAGTATCCGCTTTAGGTATGTGTATTATTTTTGTAGCCCAGTCAATGGTAATTGCCATGTTAATATTCGTTTGCGTGAGTCCTATTTCAATCCCAAGAATTTAGCTACTGTGAGCGCTTTCATAAGTTGGTCGTGTTCCTCTGCGCTTAAACCACTGCCAGAAGTTATCGTAACCATACCCGCGGTGTTGTTGGATCTCACCGATACCTGATTAATATTTAATCTATCAGCGATATTGTTATTAGAACCCACTAAGTTTACAGCGTATTGGCCATCTTGGTAGGTAATGGTATATGGGGGTATGATTTCAATAACTCTGGCAAGTGTAAGACCTCCGAGCGCCACCTCGGTATTATGATCGTGTGTTTTTGGTTGCACCATTCCTTCTGCACTATCCTCCCATGATTTTAATTCCAACCTAAAAGCATTTGTGTCATGTTCATACAAGCTTCCCGACACAAGGGTGAGGTCTGCCTGTGGAACTGTAATTACGTGTGTTATGGGATTTATTGATAGTGCCATAATTATGTACTCCCTCCACTAAATACTTTTGTTTGCAAATGCGCCAACTGTATTCTAAATTCACTTAATAAATTCGCTTGTGCTACTAATTGTGAATTCAAAGAATCTATCTTGGCTTGTTGAGCCAAGATCATTTGTCTTGAATCTTCAACAAACTTAATAATAGTAGTAATGTTTCTTGTTTGGACTTCCTCAAGTGCTTTTTTTACTTCTTTTTCTCCTGCTTCCATGTTATTTTATTTAATTATTTTATTTAATTATTTAATCTAGTTATTTTATGTATTATTCATCTGGTTGCAAAAATACTGTTACTGATAACCCATTTGTAGCGCTTATCGTATCCGCTACTGGTGCTTGTCTATATAATGGTTTCGCACCAATTGTAAATGCAACATCAGAACTGTCTGCGCTACCAGCTCCTCCTGGGAGAGTAACATCATTGGCATTAACATATGTAGCCAAATAAACTCCTGGGGTCATGTTAGTTCCTGCTGTTATCGTCAGTAAAAATGTTCCAGAGAATCCGGTGAACGCGCCTGTCTTAGTCAATGTACTAGTTGATTCTGTCCATGTAGCCGAAGTATATGATGGGCCGTAAGTATGTCTTCTCACCCACCCACTTACTGGTTGAGCTGCACCATACGTTCTTGTATCTGAAATAACTCCTGAAGCATTTGTAAACCCGTTTAATAATACCATTGTTGCAGTTATAGTTCCTGTAGCGTCTGCCGCTGTATCTGGCATAGTGTATGTATATGTACCAGCACCTGTTACTGTAATTTGAAATGCACCATTATAAGCATCTTGATTTGCTCCTGCAATGAGAATATTATCACCTGTCGCTCTACCATGAGTTGCATGAGCTACTGTTGCGGTTGTTGTGCCTGAACTCGTAATAGTGACGGATGCCTGATAGGGGAAATTTGCACTGCTAGTTACAGGAACCATAACTCTTGCATTTTCAATGACTGCTCCCGTATCAAGGTCTTTAGCGGTTACTGAAAATGTCACAGGGTCAATATTAACCAAAACGGTAATACCTGCCGCGTCATCAACACTAAAATTACTTGTCGTGGCAACTGCACCATTAACGGTACAGCCGACTAAATTAAGCGTAAGTGAACCGCCTGTAGCAAGAAATCTCACCGTGGAGTCGTTTGAATCGCCCGTTGAGCCAAACCCAGTAAACTCAATTCCTCTCAAAGTAATATCTGTTGTAACACTTGTCCCAAAATCAATTGCATGATGCGCGTTCGTGCCTTTGGAGAAGGTCATGTTGTCGAGCAGGCCATCGGGATCCGTTGCCACATTCCACACTAATGCTCCGGCATCTGCGGCAACCGTCGGTGCGATGGTACTTCCTGTCATGTCAGTGCCAGGGGCTGTGATGGCGTTAGTTCGTCTGAATGTGGAGTTAAGAACACTGGCTGAACTTAAAAATATAAAGGTGTCCATGTCAATGAAATTGCATGAATCTATGTTCACATCGGCTGCGTCAATCATTTCGAAGGCCCCCTTTGACGCTGTCGTGGACGGAGAAAGACAAGTGAAGGTTATACCTGTCCAGTCAACCCTTGAAGTAGCCTGCCGTATTTCTATTTTATTGAAACTAGACAATACCTTTCTAGTATCTTGAATAAAGATAGTCTTATTTGAGTCTCTGAAATCTACAGCTGATGTATACCCAAGCGTCATCAAGCCCTTCCACAAATAACCTCCATCAGTCGCTTGAATGAGCCCCCACCTAGCGGTGGATGCATCGTTTACTGCAGCGAATCCAGCAAAGACAGCATAGTTGGAAGTTTCTCCACCATTTATTCTCGCCTCAGCCCTACCGTAACGAATAATATCTACCACATGAGGCTGACCTCTCGCTACAGCCAAACCCAGCTGACACATACTGCCAACACCGTAGATGTTTGTAGCACCGGTAGGGGGGGTGCCGTTTGTATATTCTGCAGTAACGGTTGGGTCGATTGGATTGTTCACCCACTTACCATAGGGAAATGGAGGTACATCAACACCGCCAACTGCCCACGCTTTCCAATCAGATAAAGTACTACCAGCTACGGCGAGCCTCAATCCTCCGCTAGCATAATTAAGCAGGGCGGTGGCCACCCCGTGGCCATGCCACACGAGAAAGACCTGACCACTAGATAGTGTAACTGGGGAAGCAAGAATGCGACACATAGAACATAGGAGGGTAGAGTTAGTTATTTGCGAAACGGTATTTGTTCCTTGCAGAGCAGATTCTGTATCAACCTCGTCTGGCGCACCTCCAGCAGTGGCTCCAGTAAGCTCGCCCCAGGCAGCTGTGTCTGTATCTAATATCCAGTCTGTTAGATCGTTTGTGTATGATGGTATTGCCATAATAATATATCATAACAAAACCTAACCGGTATTAAAAATACTCGTTTGTTAGGTTGCTATATGCCTGCCTGCGTAGGCAGGCAGTGGGGATTATAAGTCAGTAGTTCTAATTGCGTTAATGGTCTGGTTACTGGATGTCTGTGTCCATGCCGAAATAAACTGCTTGATTGGAGCCGCAGTTCCATTTCTTACAATAACAACCAAATTACGACTACCGGATTGCACTGAAGTAAATCGGTCTGTTGCAGTGGTTCCATCATAGAGATAATCAATATAAGCAATCCAGACATCATTCGCCGCTGTAGCATTTACAGAAGCAAAATCTTCATTACCATCTGTAGTATCTATATTATAGAAACGGTTCGGAGTACCATTTTCCCAGTTATTATAATGTAATCTTCTTTCAAATCCATTATTATCAGTTACCCTAATATGACCTGATGGTGGTGTATCAGAAGGAATTGATTCTGTAATGTTAACTTGAGTTATATTATCAGAGCTTAATGTTGCATCAAGAGAAAGCTGTGTCTTTGTTATCGCAGGATCTCCATTTACATCAGTCGTTACCCCATCCCACGGACCGACCAATACTCTGTCTTCTTCACTTGCTACATTGGTTAAACCTCCAACTATATTAGTTACGTTGTTTGGTGGGAAAATTGTTGTGTTAGTAAGATCTGTTACTTTGTCCGCAGAAGATAAATCCGCAGTTTGTAGTGCTAATCCATAAGAACCGATCAAAGCAGAACCAGTTGAAGCTCCAACAAAAGGCTTAGAAACGCTACGGTCAGTTACCGCTGTCACTGCTTCTTCTACTGTTACCGTTGCTCCTGAATTAGCTCCCGTAATTACTAGTTCATCTGCTGGAGCAACTCCTGTAAGCAACTGTATCCACATCTTTGTTCCAGCTGTCTCACTATTGATAGCTAACATTTGCCCAGTACCAGCGGTTGCACCAGTACCCCATGAGACGGCTTCTACGGCATCAAAATTACCCACCGGCGTATCAACCACCATTTCATGTGTAACACCCCTAAACAACTCTCCGTTTAACCCATAAACTTGTTCAGTAGAGCCGTCTGCTGTTTGGTATTTACAATATTCATAAAACTGATTAATGGTTTTAGCTCCTCTATCCCAAACCGCATAATAGTTTTCATTTACAGCGTTGTTATCAACGTCAATGCTCTTATACCCTATATTGAGTTTATACACATCTTCACTAGCACTAGCTGCTACTACTAAGTTTCTGTTAAGAGTCAGGGCATTAGTTGCTATGGAGTTAATCTTGTACTCGGAGTTATCTGTTCCTATCATAATAAAGTCCCCATCAGCAAATTGAGTACCGTCGGTGACGTTTAGCACAGCTTGACCGATATTATTTGTCCCGGACGCATTAGCCGTTGAATCAGTTCTATCAATACAAACATCTGCCCATCCACTTACCGTGGTTTCACTTGTAGTGTTGTTCAAGTCTGCTGAATCAGACAATGCAAGCACGTTGTTACCTCTTGAGGTTCCGTTAATAGAGAACTCGCCATAGGTATATCCAAATCTTCGATTGATTCCAAGTAGTTTTCTAAGGTCAATATCTGCTGCAGTAGTACGAACTTTTTGCATCCATCTGTGGGATATACCCGCTGTAGTAGACTTGTTAACTCCAATACCTACTTTATACACATCAGAAACTGCAAAAGTATTAGCAGTTCCACCAAATAATCCTCCACCTACGGTAATAGTGCCGGTTGCATTTGTTGTAATTATTCCATGACTACCATCTGTTACGTTGTAAAGCGTATAACCAATAAGACTATCTGCACCAAGACCTCTGTTGGATAAAGCAGCCGATAAATTTGAGTCTGTTACTACGGTAGCAGATGCGGCAGATGTGGCACTTCCCCCCAAGCTATAATTCCACCAATCATCACTTACAACGGAACCATTTTGATGAAGTTGGATAAGAACTCCTTTGTTACCGAAGTTTACAATACCATCCCAAATATCAGAACCAGAAGTTCCTTGAATAACAGAACCATCATAAAGATGTTCTGATGTTGCTTGGGTAATCGTATACCCGTTAATAAGGGTGATAATGTTGTCGGTTGACCTACGAGAAGGGTCAATGTTGGTTACGTCTAATTGGTCAGAACTTGCTGGTGTTGCTACTGCATCATCCGCTAATCCTTGCAACCATCTGTGAAATTCAATTACTGTTGCATAAGAAGGATTCGCTCCCGTATGAGCGTCACCTGTATATGCGATTACTTTTGTTGCTCTAGTTACTGTCCAGTCTCCTGCTACTATTGCCATATATTTATAATGATATTAGATTAATTTCTTTTTTAATTACCCTTCCATACTTTGAAAGAGTCTTTTTGAGTCTTGAAAGTCAGTTTTTTATCCTTCTTGGCCACCGAAGGGTCAGCGGAGGAGGCAGGTTTCTCTTCAGCTTTATCATATTCAGTTTTACAAAATGGACATTTGGTTTTTTTTTCTGCGTGACCAAAATATAGCCCACATTTTTTATTTCTACATTTTACTACTTTTTCCATGTTATTAAATATTTTAATTAATCTTATCTATATTATACATAATAATTTGTAGTCCGTAGTCTTGTAAAGTGGATATCTTTTATAATTTAAAAATAAAATATCAAAAATTAAAATAATAATTACAGAATCCAAAATTTTAAATTTTACATTGTAATTTTCCATTTTTATTTTTCAATTTTTATTTAACTACTATGAGTAGGTGTGGCCAGCATAACCATCCCAAGTATTATCAAAACTTCCATTACCGTCAGCCCATTGGATAATTACACCGGTAGCACTGTCAACCTTTTTTATACGCCATTCTGCAGCAGAAGTTGCTGTGCCAATTGCCGCTTCCCCCACATAGTCAACATCGCCAACCGTTGCCAGACGAAGAGCGAATTGAACACCACCAAAAGAAATTGTCTGCAGTGTTGTTTCAGTTGAAGCTGTTGTCGGCAGAGCTGAACTCAAGACATCAACCTGAACATGTCGGTCACCATCTACCAGACCACTTTTGGCCACATTTCCTGAATCACTATAACTACTAGAGCCGGCGCCAGATACAGCAGTAACTTTGACTTGCAAAGAGCCGGCATCAAAAGTCAAATCTGAAGGTTTAAGTAGTGTAGAGACAGTTGCTTCAGTGGCGAGTGTAGAAACAGTTTCTTCGGTAGCGGGATTTATTCTTGTGTTGGTTGAATTTTTGACACCAACCACTCCCGTTGTAGGTGAACTACCCATTATAAAAGCCGAGGCTTTTTGGGGTGCTAAGATTTGGGAAGCGATGGCGCTGGCGCCGACAACACCCGCTACTTTCAAAAAGTTGCGTTTGCCCTGATCACTGACATTGGATTGTTCCCCCACACCCGTTTTAGAAGAAACAGCTGTGGGGGTAAACCCTTCAGATGCAAAAATAGGATCAACGGTTGGCCTATCTCTTAATAGAAAAGAATATGAATTTGGCAAAAACACACCCCTTCTTGTTTCAGGAGTAAAACTAGGATCAACAATTGTCCTTCGTGTTAATACAAAAGAATATGTATTCGGTAAAAACATAGATATGATCCGTCAACCTAAATTATATCAGATTTTACACCCTCAGGTTGTTGACAATTTATATTGTGAATTGTGGAAAGTTCTATGCGTGTGATATTATTATAGTAGAGAAAAAATTTTCATGAATAACTTTTCTTTTAAAGTTTCTAGTTACTTTATATCGCTGTTTTTAATTTTTAGTTTTTTTGCGACTGATTTTGCATATGCCGATTATCAAAAAATCGCCCCCGGCAACACCATCACTTTGGGCGAATTTGTCTTTGAAGACAATTTCTCTCCTTCTACGACAGATTGCACTATCGGAATAACTGATTCCTTAAATTTGGTAGTAGTGGCATCAACCACGATCATGAATGAAAGAAGTGACGGTTGGCATTATTACGATTACACTACCCTGCCAACCGCTGCTTCCGGTAGTTGGCGCGCCATTATGTCTTGTGGTAGCGCGGGAGCCGGTGATTTGGTTAAAGTGGATAAAAGTTTTATCGTTGATTCATCATTGGTCTCGACTACCACAATCGAAGAAGCTATTTCCTCAATCAATACCAACACTGACGCACAACTGCTCACCGCTTCCACTTCATTAGCTGTCTCAATTCCCACTAATGTGTGGAATGCCACCAACCGTTCCCTCACCACTTTCGGCAGTTTGGTCGCCGATACGGCCACAGCCGTGTGGGCTTCGGGCACCCGCTCCCTTACTACATTCGGTACTCTAGTTGCCGATGTGTGGACAAACACTACCCGCACACTATCCGGCGCCGGACTTGACTCTGGTTCGCTGGCCGTACAGTCTGATGTGACCACGGCTTCCTCATCACTCGCCGCCGTCATCAACGCCAACACCAATGCTCAAATCTCCAGCGCTGTTTCTTCCCTTACCGCAGAAATCCAAAGCGGATGGAATGTGACATTGTCAGATTTTGGAGAGACCACAGTTAACACCGCTTACAAAGCAAAATTGCAGGTCCTAAATTACGCGACCATTCCAACAGATGCTGATTCTCTGCCGACAGTAGTTATTACTGACTCCGTCGGAACGGTCCAAGTCAATGGTAGCGCGATGACCAAAGACTCAAACGGAACCTACAGTTATAGTTACAGTATTGGCGGTAGCGCGGTCGGTGGTGTTTGGGAGACAGTAGTTTCTGTTATCATCAATGGGGAAACGATTAAGGTAAATGATTATTGGAGTCTTTCTAGTTCACCAGCTGATGTTCAAATAATTGAAATTACTGACAGAATTATACCGTTCATAACTGCCAATGTGAGAATTGACAACATGGGAACTGCGGCGAGTGACTTCTACTATGTTTACTGTATTGTAAGCAGTGAAGATAATTTGTGTGGTGGAGGCGATGATATAGATTCTGCGTCAGATACTGCATATATAAATGCCGGAAGCTTTATCAACCTACAGTTGACCTTGGATGAAATGACAACGGCGGGGACTTACTGGTTCAAGGTTAAGGCGCGAGCTCTGGCCGAAACTAACTGGGCAGCATCAACAGAACAATTTATAGCTGAATCTGGGGCCACACCTACACCAACACCGCCGCCTTCCGGTGGTGGAGGAGGTGGTGGCGGTGGTGGAGGTTCTGTTTTAATAACACCCACGCCCACATCCACACCAGCGGGAACTTATAACAATGCCGACTTCAACCGTGATGGTTTCGCAAACTCCGTGGATTTTTCTATAATGCTTTTCTTCTGGAAAACTAAATCACCATTTAGTAATCCCTACGTTGATATCAATAAAGATGGACAGGTTAATTCTGTTGACTTTTCTATCTTGCTTTACCAGTGGGGAAAATAATGGTTAAATCAAAATGGAAAAATCAAAAATTAAAATGAGTAATGAAAGATTAAAATTAAAAAATTTGCATTTTGCATTGTCATTATGCATTTTAATATTTACATTTTCCATTTTTCCTGGCTTTGCCTTTGCTTCAAATATTTATATAGACACAAGTCATTCGAACTTTTTCATTGGGGATACCATAATGTTCAGTGTTCGCGTTGATTCTGAAAATAAAAATATAAATGCGATTGAAGGCCGTGTTTTGCTGGACTATTTAGCAGAGTCAGCTTCTTTAATTGATATCAATACGGCGGGTTCCAAATTCTCTCTTTGGCCCAGCAAACCCTTACCTTCGGTGGACAATACAAACATCTCTTTTGCTGGTGGGACCCCTGGTGGTTTCAGATCAAAAGACGCGATTATTTTTAACATCGTTTTGAAATTGCAAAAAGCAGGCCAAATCACTCTGGTGCCTGATAATTTGTCTGTTTATCTAAATGACGGCAAGGGCACCAAAGATGGGGTACGTATTAATAATTTTGTCATAGATGTCTTGCCCAAAAAATTAGATTCTCAGTCTGTTGATGATTGGAATAATTTAACTTCAAATGACAAAACTCTGCCAGAACCTTTTGAGATTTATTTGGGACAAGAAGGATCAGTTTTTGAGGGTAAAAAGTTTTTGTCCTTCAGTACTACAGATAGCCAATCGGGTATCGCTTACTATGAAGTAGTAGAAGGCGACCTGCCTCCTGTTCGCAGTAACGGTACTTATGTTTTACAAGAACAAAATAAGTCGGTAAAAGTGACGATTATTGCTTATGACTTGGCTGGTAACGCGAGAGAATCAATATATACTTCGACGCCACATACGATTTCTTATGCGATTATAATTATAACTATAATAATATTATTGATTATAGTTATGGTGATTCGTAAAAAAATAAGAAATTTTCTTAAATCTATGTGATCCCACTAAAAGGCCAACTTGCCCTTTGGACAAGTTGGCAGGCGATCCATTTTAGGAGCATCTTATCTTCTTATGGGACTAGTCATTTTTAGTGAATACTTCTATTTCCTGTCGGAAAAGATTAATCGCTTTAGAAAAAGACAAAATTGATACCAAATATCTAAGGTCAACAAGTTCTCTGACTATCCACCCGATGAATCCACCGACACTAAAACCACGTCCCAATTTTGCTAGAGCAAACTTTCCGCCAACTGGAGCAATCCATGCTCCATACGAAGGTCTATAGGGTTTAAGATTTTTACCATTCAATATGCTTAAAATATTTCTAGCCACAACCTTTCCCTGTTCAATTGCAGTATAGGCCATTCCTGGAACTGGTTTTTGTGTTTTTGGGTCTATAAATTCTTGGTTATCCCCCACCGCAAAAACATTTTCCCATCCACCAACTTGTAAATTTTCATCAATAATAATCTTACCCTTGTCTGTTAGTGGGAGGTCAATAATAGATTTCAAAAACTCATTTGCTTTTATTCCCGCCGTCCAAACAACCATGTCACCTTCCAGTAGTTGTCCGTTTTTTAATTTCACAAAACCATCTCCAATTTCTACAATAAGTGAATCCTCCATCAACATCACACCCAGCTTGGTTAAGTGTTTAGAAATAGTCATCCTTTCTCTGTCTGAAACCATTGGTAATATTTTTGGACCGGCCTCAATCAAGGTCATTACCGCATTTCTGGTTTTGACCTTGTTAATCAAACACATTTTTTTAATACAACCAGAAATTTCAGCAGCAAATTCAATGCCACTAAAACCCGCTCCGCCAATTAATATCTTGAGCGAATCCATTTTCTCACCAGAGGCCATTTTTTTGATTAATTTTCCGATTTTTATATTAATAGCCAAAGCATCCTCAATACTTTTAAATTTATAAGCATATTCACTCACTCCAATAATTCCAAAATCAGCAGTTTGACTACCAAGCCCAATGACCAAATAATCATATGATAAAATCTCACCACCCTTTGTTTCAACAGTCTTGGTCTTTAAATCAACCGCTAGTATTTCCGCCTGAATAAAACCCACATTCTTACCTGCAAAAATTTCTCCGTAAGGAATGCAAACGGTTTTGCGAAGTTTTACTGCGAAGGGATCAGTTTTGGGTTCATAAGCAGATGCAACTTCATAAAGAGATGGTGTGAAAAGATGATAACTGTTTTTATCTATCAAAATAATCTGGGCTTGTCCTTTTAATTTTTTCTCGAGATTAAGGGCACACCTTATCCCCCCAAATCCTCCACCAAGAATTAAAATTTTTGTCATATAGAGTTAAATATCTAAACTATAAGTAATCAAGTGGATTTAGAGTTGCGCCAATTGGAAGCACTCCCGAAATAGCACTTTGTTTAGTTGTGAATGTTTTTGGAGCGTAAACCATAAAATGAATATGGGAGCCCGTAGACAATCCTGTACTACCCATGCTTCCAACCACATCTCCTCGCCTTACCTCCTGACCAACCTTAACAGATCGAGCGGACATGTGAGTATAAGCCGTCACTAAACCATTTTCGTGTTCTATGGCAGCCCAGACGCCATAAGCGTGTGGTGCATTACCAATAGCAACAACCCTGCCGTCTTCTGCGGCATGAAGAGGTGTACCATAAGAAGCAGCAAGATCTAGGCCATTATGAAAACCTCCCTTTTTGTTATTGCAACTTGGATAGTTTCTGCGGGCAAAAGCGGTTGCAATGCATCCATAGGATTGACTCTGTCTTCCTTCTACGGGTCGCCCAAGAATTCCCGGTCGTGCCAACGGCAAACTATTTGGATCAATAGCAAGACGCAATTTGTCTTCCAGTTGAAATATTTCCAAATTTGCTTGGCGTTGAAGCTCTTCAGTTTCCGCTAATAATTTCTGATATTCTGCTTCTTGGCTTTTTGTTCTTGTTAGTAATTTATTCTTATCGGTAGTTACTTGACCCAAAGAACTTTTCTGGGCACTTTGTTGTTGTTTAAGTGACTCAAGACTGCTCTTTTTTTCTTCCAAACTATTTTTACTCTGTGTTAGTTTGTCTTCTGTGCTCTGTAGTTCTTGAACAACGTCAACCAAGTTCGCATTTACCGTCATGGCTGATTGTATCTGGCGAAAATAATCAGATAAATCATTATTTTTCAACATAATGCCCAAGAGATTATCCTTATCCCTGCGATCCATGAATAATATGAGTTGTCCAATAGTATTTCTCTGTTTGTCTATCTTTTCTTGAGTACTAAAAATATCGTTCTGCACGTTATTTATTTCTATCTTTGTTTTATCTATTTTTTTTCCTGTTAAAGAAATCTGTGTCTGTAATGATGCGATTTGATTCTTTAGGTTGGCAATTTGATTCTTTAGGGTATTGGCCTGTTCTTGAGTTTGAGAAATAGAACCCTTTAGTTGTTGGGCCTGCTGTTCTAACTGTTGTTTTTTTTGCTCAAGCGCCTTAATCTCCTCTTCAATCTGTATCTTCAATTCAGCGCTGGTCTGAGCAGACACTGAAAACGCCATAAAGAATAACAGGCAACAAATCCAAGTTATATTCTTTCTTGACATTTTAGTTAAAATTTGTTATAATTAAAATATTGGAGGCTAATAAATGTTCATTGACACGTTTCTGCTTGGCATCATCGGTGCGTTGGTCGGAACGGCGATTGCCGTCTTCGAAGCCTCACCGAAACACCAAAAGGTCGGAGTGGCGATTGCCATCATCGGCCTGACTCTCCTCGCCCTTTCGCCGGTGTTTCCGGTGTTGTGGCAAAGAGACTGGTCACAGGCGCCCCAAACGGGGCGTCTTTTAATTTTAAAATTTCACGGCCCAATCAATTCTGCTCAAAACCTTATCTTTTCCAATAACATAAGCGACGTCAACAGGGTCAGGAGATTTTTCTTTTCCGGTCAACGCAGCCCTTAAAGGCCAGTACACCAATCCTCTATCTCCCATCTTGGTTGAAAATTCGTCTAAAAGTCTCCTTAATTCTTCTTTCTCGTTTTGAAAATCAAAACCTTCAATTATTTTTTTAACTTCGGTTAAAGTCTCAATAGATTTATCCAAATCTGCTTTTTTCCATTTTAATAATTCTTTGTCATATTCAGGTTCTTTCCAAAAATAATCAAAATTTTGCGCATCGCTCAATTTCTCCAATCTTTCGGTAATCAACGGAACAGCCACATCGGGAATCTCAGAAATTCCGCTAGCTTTTTTAAATTCTTCTGGTGACAATTTTTTAATATATTGAGAGTTGAGCCAGTTTAATTTTTTAACATCAAACACAGCTCCTGATTTATGGACCCTTGAAAGTTCAAATTCTTCTATCATTTCTTCCTTGGTCATTATTTCTTTGCTGAATGTATGTGAAAGAGTACCGAGAAAATTAATGACCGCTTCGGGTAAATAATCTTTTTTGTATCCTATGGCTGCGGTGACACCGTGTCGTTTTGAAAGTTTTGATTTATCGCTTCCCAAAATTAACGGCAAGTGCGCGAATTTTGGCACCACCAAACCAAGAGCTTCATAAATAAGTATTTGCTTGGGAGTATTAGAAATATGGTCTTCTCCACGAATAACATGCGTAATTTCCATATCTACATCATCAACAACTACAGCAAAATTATATAACGGCTCATCAAGATTTTTAGCGATACTAAAATCACCAAGCAAGGAACTTTCCACTTTAATTTCCCCGCGAATTATGTCTATGAAAGATACTGTTTTTGATTCGCTATTTATCAATCGAATAATTCCACCGGGCTCTATTCCTTTTGTATCGTTCTTGTGTGAACAAACATGTATCGGGGCTTCCTTTTTTTCTTCCTGTTCTTTTCGTTCCGCCTCAAGTTCTTCTTTGGTGTGATGACAATAAAAAACCTTGCCGTCTGCTAATAATTTTTCCAAAAAAGATCTGTATTTATCCGTTCTTTCGCTCTGACGAACAACTTCACCGTCCCATTTCAAACCAAGCCATTCAAGTGCACCCAAAATACTCTGTTCATATTCTTTTGTTGAACGCTCCTTATCTGTATCCTCAATGCGTAAACAAAAATCTCCGCCATTCTTGCGGGCAAACAACCAATTATAAAGCGCCGACTGTGCCGTTCCGATATGCAGAAATCCTGTTGGTGATGGGGCAATGCGAGCTTTTACTTTCATACCCTCAATTTTAACCCAAAAAACACAGTTCCACAAATTTTAAATCCCCCCGAGAGCTACGCGTTGCGTATTGTCTCGAGGGGATTATAACCCACGTAGTGGAGCAATGGTCGTATGACCAACTCTTGCCTTCCATCCTGCCTCCTTGTGAAGTGTTACCGTGTCACAAACCTTGTCCTGGTTGCGACGGTTTTAGAGCCATCACTCCGGTGAAGTGTTGCGACAAAGACGTACTCGCCAGCCGAGAGGACGAGATCTTTGGCGATTGGGACGCCGTCGTTCTTGGGATCGATGTCCGCCACAGACCGTCCGTATTCGCCGTCTGGGGACTCCCAAACCAAATCAATCTTTCGGTTCTTGTCATCCTTGCGGAAGTGAACCACCACAAGAAGATTTCCGTGCTGGGAGACACCCACCACAGAATTCGGAAACGTGATCGTCACCTCTTCGGATGCGGAGACCGTCCGACCGACTGACAACACTAGCACTGAAAGAACCACCAACAGGGCAATATTTGTTTTCTTCATTGCCCACCTCCTAATGGTTTTATTATACTCTGATTTTGACCTAATGTCAAGAATGACTACCTTGTTACTTCTTCTTGATGAATTGTGAAATTACGTTATGTTTAATATGCCAGATAATTATCTAGTGCCATGTTCATCATTGAAGTAATCCCCCTTACAATCCTACCCTCAAGCATTCCTCAATTGTTGAGTTATTTTTATAATAGAAAATTAGAAAAAGGAGCAATAGTAGAAATACCACTAGGCAACCGCAAGATACGCGCAGTTGTTGTTGCCTCAAACCCACTTGAAGATCAAAAGATTCTTCTGAAAAAAACCGGCTTCCAACTCAAGAAAGTGTCGGAAGTTATCAGCGAAGCTCCTCAAGTAAGCAACACCCAATTCAAGATTGCTCTTTGGCTCTCACGATATTATTATGCTCCTCTAGGATACTGCTTAAAAACTGTCCTTCCTTCTTTTTTTCTTAAAAAGGGCTATGAGACAACTATTCCTGTGGAAAAAAACAAAAAACACGAAACCCTTATCAGAAAACCACTATTCCTTTTATCCAATGCGAAAGAAACCCTAAACAACATCACGCCCTTCATCAAAAATATTGCAGAGAAACAAGGTCAAACTGCATTGATTGTTCCTGACACATCTACTCTTGAGTATTTTTATCAAACTTTAGCTCAAAATTACGAAGTAGTTAAAATATCATCCTCTCTTTCAAATAAAAATCTCTACAATGCTTGGAAAAAAGTTTCTTCCGGCCAAGCGGATATAATATTGGGGACGAGACAGGCTCTTTTTATGCCATTTGAAAATTTAAAACTCATTATTGTCGATGATGTTCTTCATGGGTCCTACAAATCTGACATGACTCCTAAATATAACACTCCGGATTTGGCTAAAACAGTAGCCGATCTTCATGGGGCAAAAATAGTTTTTATTTCTCCAGTTACTGGAATTGAAAATTATTATCGTCTTAAAAACAAAGAATATGAATTGTTAGACAAAACAGAAACCAGAGAATCACTAGATGTTATTAATATGGTCAGCGAAATTAAAGGTGGAAATTTTTCAATATTCAGCGTTAAATTTAAAGAACAATTGTTGAGCGCCCTAAACCCTTCTAATCAAAACAAAAAGATTTTAATCTTTTCTCCTCGACGCGGATATTCAGGAGTGTTGGTCTGTCAAAATTGTGGTTATGCGGTCAAATGCAAAGAATGCGAGACGGCTTTTAGGGTCCATAAAACAACCGATCTTATCCTGGTTTGCCATCACTGCTCACGAAGCATAAAAATCCCTGAAAAATGTCCGAACTGTAATAGTTCCAAGCTTAAAACAGTTGGCCCAGCAGGCACTCAAAAAATATATGACGAAGTGCAAAGAACCTTAATGATTAACAATATAAAAGCTCCCGTATTAATCTTGGACTCGGATGTAGCAAAAAACGAAACGGAAGAAGAAGAAATTATTCAAGAAATAAAAAACAAAGGGACGTTGATTATTATTTCAACTCAGATGATATTCAGTCACCGTTATGACCTAAAATTTGACTTAATTGGCGTCTTAAACACAGATAGCCTTATCAATACCCCAGACTTCAGGACGGAAGAAGGTCTTTTTTATCAAATAGAAAAATTGCTTGATTTTAAGCCCAAAAACATAACCCTACAAACTTACAATCCAGAAAACCGAGCAATTTTAACCGCAAGTAGTGGAAACTATAAAGAGTTTTATGAAAAAGAAGTAGAGATACGAAAAATATTTTCCTATCCTCCCCATTCTCAACTCATAAAACTAACCTACCGACACAGGGACAGAAACAGAGCCTCATATGAGGCAAGGGTTTTAAGTGAAAAATTAAAAATGGCTCTTGGACATTTAAAATTGGATCAAAAAGTTAAAATGATCGATTCACACCCATCATTTGTAGAAAAAGAAAGAGGACTCTTTGCCTATAATATTGTTTTGAAACTACTGCCTACAACCGAGGATGCAAAGGACATCCTAAGATATGTGCCATCAAATTGGTCAATCGATGTTGATCCCCGCTCAATTATCTAAACCTCCACACCCAATTGGACAAGCATGGAAACAAAAAGACTCTGCCCAGACTTAACTAGGCAGAGTCGGAAGAACTACAAAAAACAAATATGCCCATGGCATCACCACGATAACCAAATAAAAAATAGTAAGCACTAAAACCAAGTTGTGAAAACCGACCTTGTACAAAGAACTGCCCAAGATAAGTCCCAAGGTTTTTACCAATACTAATCCAAGACCAACCCCCCATGACGACATAATTAATACAATTAGTGGATTAGCTTCAATTCCCATCCCAAAAATTTTTACACCATAATAAGTAAAGATCCCGTCAAAAATTTGGGTTAATACGAAAACCAGAAAAATAAACTTGTTAAAAAGGCTTGGTTTTTCAGATACCCTAAAAAACCACCATGGAGCATGTTCCACAAAACTCCCTATTTCATGCCAAAGGGCATGTTGATGTCAAAAAACATTAGATATGTAAATTATACAACATGTTTGATAAATGGCAACGGAGTTGTTTTATCTCTCAAAATCAGCTAATATCAAATTAATTAGTCAACTACTTATTCCCATGGAGATTACAAAAATACCACACAAAATACTGTCTAAGACAACCGAAAAGGTTGGGCTTAAAGATATCAAAAACGGTTTATACAGAGAACTAGTTTTAGATATGAAAAAAGCCATGGTAGACAATGAGGGTGTTGGCCTTGCAGCAAATCAAATCAGCAAAGATCTTAGTGTTTTTGTTATTGATGCAAAATTAGCCGAAGAAAATAACGTGCCAGAAGCTTACTTCAATCCAGAAATTACAGAATACTCTAGAGACAAAGATGAGATGGAGGAAGGATGCCTTTCTATTCCTGGATTTGGTGCAAACCTTAAACGTTCCAAAAAAATTAAAATTAAGGCCATAGATGAAAACGGTAACAAAATTAAATTTAAAGCTCGCGGTTTCTTGGCAAGAGTTTTTCAACACGAAACAGACCACCTTAACGGAACGACGATTCGAGATCGTCATTCCGAAATTTCTAAATCCTAAATTCTAATTTCTAAACAAATCAAAATGACCCAAACTCTAAAAGTAGTTTTTTTCGGAACTCCTGATTTTGCTATGCCAGTTTTAGAAACTCTCACGGAAGCAGGTTATGTTGTTTCCCATTTCAAATCTAAGTCACTAAAAGATGACGCGGTCTTTGAAGAGTTTAAAAAACTAAACCCAGATTTATGCGTTGTTGCCGCCTATGGCAAAATTATTCCTGTCCGATACCTTGATATCCCTAAACACGGATTTATAAACGTCCACCCATCTCTTCTCCCAAAGTACAGAGGGCCGTCTCCAATTCAAACTGCCATCTTAAATGACGATGAAAAAACTGGGGTTTCCATAATGCTCATAGACGCAGAAGTTGATCATGGACCGATACTTGCCTCACAAGAAGTTTCAATTTTAGGTTTTCAATTTTCAAATCATGACGAATTGGCAAAAGAACTTTTTCAATTGGGAGCCAAATTACTACTGGAAACTCTTCCTCGGTATCTAAGCGGTGAACTCCAGCCAAAAGAGCAGAACCATGAGCAGGCCACTTTTACGAAAATGTTTGAGAGGGAAGATGGAAAAATAAACTGGTCTGAGTCTGCTGATAAAATATATGCTCAAATAAGAGCCCTTAATCCTGAGCCCGGAACATGGACGATGTGGAAAGATAAAATAGTAAATATCAAAAAAGCCGAAATAGAGAGTGGTAAAATAAAAATCAAAACAATTCAAATGGAGGGTAGAAAGGAAATGCCCTTTGAAGAATTCCTCCGAGGACACCAAGACTTCAACATATCGCAACTGACATAAAGCAAAACCCGCCGGAGAGGCGGGTTTTGTGTGATAGTTTTTAGAGCACTACGGGCTTGCCTGTTTTATAGGTAGCCAACTCGGTTTGATTAATAGGCGCTATCTGCTCAGAATCTATTTTTAATCTTTTAACAGCTTGGGGGGTTATATATCTCTTGGTCTTTCCTTGTGTGACCTGAAAAACATCGCGAGTAAGAGGATTTTCTAAAAACACGAATTGATTTTGGGGATAAAAATTAAACTCCTTTTTGCTGATTACAATTATATCCTCCTCCCTGTCACCATAAGAACTAAAGACGCTCTTGTCTGGAATAAGACGCACCATTCCAGTTTCTGTAAAATAATATGTATTTTTCTTATTTCCAGAAACACGCATTAGTTTAATCCTTGAAAATTTATCAAGTTGTTTTTGAGTTATATCTTGAACCCATTCAACCTTAAATCCATAATCATTAAAAATATCCGCTGTCGGAATAAAGTGTTTTTTGCCTCCGACTATTTCATATATTTCAGATCTCCCCTTAACTCTGACGAGGTTCACAGAATCGCTGCCACTCTGTTTTTTTCCTGCAGTAAAAATTGTAGCTGACAAATTGGAGTTATTTCCTGAATTATTAGTATTAGTGGAGCTATTGGAATCATAATTTGTTGAAGTCACAGAAGAAGGGGAAATTGTTTGAGTAGAACTAACATAGGGAACCAAAGGGGTTCCGCCACAACCAAGGCCAACTCGTGACAAAGCATTACAAACCAATGTGTTTGGATCGTTATAGGTTAGGGTCTGATCAGCTTTAGCTGAAAAAACAGGCAAAATCATTGCTGTTAAAATTAGAATAATGGCGAAATATCTAGGTTTTATTGAAGAATTTATCATAGTAAATAGTATATCATATTTTAATGAATATGTCAAAGTAGCCTACTAAACAAAACTGCTATATAATTTATACATGGCCAATCAAGAAACTATTCTAACAGTAGAAAATTTGGGTGTAAAGTTTGATAACAATGAGATCCTAAGAGGGCTCAATTTTTTTGTTCAAAAAGGAGACGTTTTGGCTATTGTTGGCCCAAATGGAGCTGGTAAGTCAGTACTATTTCGCGCTCTTTTGGGACTGGTCCCCTACACCGGAAAAGTTCAGTGGTCTCCAAAATTAAAAGTTAGTTATGTCCCTCAAAAATTTAATATTGACAGAGACCTACCTTTGAGTGTTGGGGAATTTTTGGGCTTTAAAGAAAAAAATGTTGCAAAAATTATCGGTGCCCTAAAATCAGTCGGTATGACAGATGAGCACCATATTGAACACCATATCTTAAAAGAACGCTTAGGCTGGCTTTCCGGAGGACAAATTCAAAGAGTCCTAATTGCTTGGTCCATATTGGATAATCCTGACGTTCTTTTGTTTGACGAGCCCACAGCTGGAATTGATGTTGGTGGAGAGGAAACAATTTATAATCTACTTAAAAAATTAAAAGATGCACGAGGTTTTACCATCATATTAATATCTCACGACCTAAATATTGTTTATAAATATGCCAATAACGTTATTTGTGTAAATAAAGATATGGTTTGCTATGGCGAACCAAGCATTGTCCTTGATCCAAATTCTCTTGCTAAACTTTATGGTGGCGAAGCAAGTTTTTACAAACACGAACATGAACATAATCAGTAATCCCCTATTCCTACAACTTGTAGTCGGAATCCTTATCGGCTTAGGAGCCGGCTATCTTGGCTCCTTTATGATTATCAAAAGAATGTCTCTTGTTGGTGATGTAATTTCTCACGTGGCATTACCAGGAATTGCTCTAGCTATTATTTTTAACATTAATCCGTTTTTTGGAGCTTTCACTGCCCTGCTTTTGGCAATTATTGGCATCTGGTACCTAGAAAGAAAAACAGAATTACCATCTGAAACACTAGTGGGAATATTCTTTGCTCTTAGTTTGGCCTTGGGAATCTTAATTACACCGGAACAGGAATTGCTTGAAGCACTATTTGGAGACATTACTAAAATAGGCCCAATGGATGCATTGATAACCCTTGTTGCAACTCTCTTAATCTTTTTCACCATGTTCCGAATATATCGCGAATTAACCATAAGTGTTGTTTCTAAACAGCTGGCTCAATCTATGGGAATTAATGTCTCTAAAATTAGCTTCTTGTTTCTTTTGTCTGTTGCCATCGTCGTTGCTCTCGGACTTAAGGTTACAGGAGTATTTTTAATGGGCGCCTTGGTTGTGGTTCCAGCGGCCGCAGCCAAAAACATTTCCATAGGATTAACCAGTTTCACTAGATTTGCGGCCTTGTTTGGAGGAGTTTCCGCTCTGGGAGGTATTTTATTCGCAAACTATTTCAATCTTCATCCTGGACCAATTGTGGTTCTTACTAGCGGAGTTCTGTTCATAACAACTTTGCTTTTCAGAAAATAAGTTCTAAAATCTAGTTACCGTCCTTTTAAAAACTGGAGGTATCTGGTGGATGATGATGATAATCAAGGAAAATCATCTGAACGCTTAGCGTTGTTTTTTATTTTCATCGTAATGGCTGCGCTGTCGCTGGTTTTAATGCGCCCCATTGCTCCCCTCATAGAAGATTACTATCAACTAGAACCCGGTCCTTTAACAGTGAAGGAGGGTACGGAGATGGGTAAACAAGACAAAAATCACGAAGATCTTGTTTCTCAAGTCAGAGAAGATCTCAAACTTGACCCTAGTTTATCTATAAAAATTTTTATTGGCCCTTATCAAGAAATAACTGGTGAAGGATTATTCATTCCATTGATTAATCCTCCTGAAGTTATCATTCTTATAGATCAAAATTTTTATCAAATCCTAACTCCCGAAGAAAAGGTTGCCCTCATCGCTCATGAACTAGGGCATCTACTCAACGAGGAAATGCTAAACTTCAACCTTGCCACCATGATTAGCTTTCAAATTGAAGCTGACTCATATGCTACTAAATATGTCGAGCCAGCAGCCTTAATTTCGGTTTTAGACAAATTAATTGAAAGACATGGTGGAGTTAAACCAAGAGACTATGAACCATGAATTCAAAATCTTCAAAACATCCGAAAACTAAAGCAAGCCCATTAAGCTTGTTTTTTTGTTCATAATTTGATAAATTAAGTCGTACAATTAATCTTCCATTTTATGGCACTAGGAGTAAACGAATTAAAATCAAAAATGTTTTTCATCTACGAGGGACAACCCTATGTTGTTTTGGAGACCCATCATTTGAAAATGCAACAGAGACGACCCACTGTTCAGGTCAAAATGCGCAATGTAATAAATGGTAAGATTTTAGATAGAAATTTCGCTCAATCGGATGTTTTTGAAGAAGCTGACATTGCACGAACCAAAGTAAAATTTCTTTATAGTCACAAAGACCAATATTGGTTTTCTTATGAAAATGAACCATCAAAAAGATTTTTACTAACCGAGGAGTTGATTGGTGATGCTACTAAGTTTTTAAAGGCCAATACCATTCTCGATGCTATTGAGTACAATGGAGTCATTACAAACATTGAACTTCCTGTCAAAATGGAATTCAAAGTACTAGAAGCTCCTCCGGCAATTCGTGGCGATACAGCCCAGGGCGGAGTAAAACAGGTTAAAATAGAAACAGGTGCCTACGTAAATGTTCCATTATTCATAAACCAAGACGACATAATCCGAATAAATACTGAAACAGGCGATTATGTAGAACGAGTAGAAAAAGGCAAATAAAAACAGAGGTTATCACCTCTGTTTTTTAATCTTCAGAATTTTTACGTTTCTTACTCCCCCTCATAAAAGAAACCGTCACAATCGGCACCAAAAACCAATAAAACAGAGCTTCGTTTGTTGAAAAAAATTCGGAGACTTTAGACAAGTTTCCAGATATCTTTAACGCACTAACTGGAACTATGTTTGTAATTATGGTTATCAAAAGACCAAGTTGCATGATACTAATAATTGAAACCGAAAGAAAAGATGCGTCTTTTAAGGTTAACCGGCCCTTAACCAGTGAGCCATTCAGAATCGCAAATACCGCCACATAAACAAACAGGAACAATACCACCCGTGTTACATACAACTCAGGCGAGATTCTAATGACATCATGCAAGCGATCTAAATAAGGAAACACGGACATGACTGCATAAGCAATATAAATACCCAAAAGAGACACTAGGGCGCGTGTTTTTCCCAAACTAAGACCATAAAGTAATAAGAAAATAAGACCGAGAATAGCAAACAATCCAGAAGGTCCGAGATCCAAATTAAAACCAGATATAGCCGTTAAATCAAAATTTGGAATATATTTCTCCACTAACTAAAGTATAACATGGGCAAATAAAAAAGCCGACATCAATCGGCGTTATTATGATTAATACTATTCTCTTAATTCTGGAAAGGATTAGTCCTTTATTTATGATTCTCGTGTCCAAACTTTTACACTAAAAGCCTTAGACTCTGCCTGGCACTGTCTTAGTGTTTTAACGCACCTGTTATACTCTTTTAAATATTTCATAAAATTATCCGGTCCAATAATACCGACAAGTGCCGTACTAAAGAATTCATCATAAAATTTTATTGTATTTGGGTTAAAGGTTCTGGTATTAGCAGGTCTTTCTGATGTCATCTCAATTGCAGATACTATTTCGTTCAATATTGCCTCAAGATGTTCTTTCTTGAACCGCTCCCTGAACCATGGTTTCATGGTTTCAAGATTGTCCCGCGTATACCTAACGACGTCAGTCATTGCTTTACAAATTGTATCAAGACTGAACAAATAATAATTCTCCTGAACAAGTAAAAGTTTTGTTTCATTTTTCATGCCCCTAAAAAGGGCAATGTGGCTTTTTCCCACAGCTATCGTCCGGACAATCTCAGGTAATGACTCCGGCTCTTCAACAACTTCTCTGATTATAGCCATTGAAATCTCTTCCATAGAGGCGATCAAAGCCTCATTCAAATCTCCAACAGAATAGTTTTTAAAGAACAACGCCCGAACGTCACTTTCTGTCATTGTCCCCTCCCTATCTAGCCCCTAATGACCAGACAATACAATATATCTCACCATTTGTAAAGTATGTTTAAAATCTAAGCGGAGGAACCCAGCCCATTTCCGTTCCCCAGCCACATACCCTTGAAAAACCGCAATTGGTTTTCTCCTGCGAAAAACCATTGCTTCATGCTCAGCATTTCGAAGAACCAAGCCGAAACGCTTCCGCAACATTTTTCAAGAATATGTGACTGGTTCGCTTAACCCGAGCCAATGCATTCTCGAATGGCTTTTGCGAAATAGCTCGGAGTGTGCCGTGCTTTAGCCGGCTTAACTCTCTGTAGCGGGCATGGTGTC
>Ga0209210_1000983_pt1 | contig 25852 bp, 31 predicted proteins | sample RifGroA1_FD_183991 | JGI IMG/M metagenome (GOLD analysis project Ga0209210, IMG submission 183991) | Contaminated groundwater microbial communities from Rifle, Colorado, USA - Rifle Groundwater A1 (SPAdes) (version 2) | ecosystem: Environmental > Aquatic > Deep subsurface > Groundwater >...
AAGTTTTTTCCAATAGTAAAATCAATTGGTTGAGTATCTTGTCTTGGAGCTTCAAATTTACTTTGCCAGTCTTTATACCAGACAATAGACCCTAAGGTCAGAACTACAAAAAGGACAATTAAGTAAGTAGTTATCCTTCGTCTAAATACTTTAAATTTCATTTCTGACTGAATTATAGTTTTTGAAGTAAGATTAAGCAATTAGTAGGAATTTAGATGGAAATGGATTCGGCGGACTCACCATTTCGGCTATTCATAACGAATTGCCTCAATTGGGGGAAGTTTAGCCGCGCGCCGTGCCGGGAAAACGCCAAAGAATATTCCTATTCCCGATGAAATTAAGAGTGTGATTACCACCGAAAAGAGATTAATGCTGGCCGGGAAGAATATCCTGACAATTAGAACTATTACAGAAGCTAAAATTAATCCCAAAAGTCCTCCAAAAAGGGAAAGAATAAGACTCTCTGTTAAGAATTGAAGAAGGATGTCTTTTTCTGTAGCTCCGACGGCGCGCCTTATCCCGACCTCTTTCGTTCTTTCGGTAACCGTTGCATACATAATATTCATTATTCCTATTCCTCCAACAACCAAGGAGATGGAACCTATTGCAATCAAAACCGCATTAATAATTCCAAAGATTTGATTAATTGAATTAAGAAGTTCGGACTGTTCAGTTACTGCAAAATCATCTTTGTCATATCTTTTTAAAAGCGCCTCTTCTGCCTTCTTTTTGGCATCAGCTACCATGTCATCCGATTTAACCCCCAAGTAAATTCCCCAGAATTTTTTATCGGGATTGATACTGCCAAAAGTTGTTTTATACGGAACAAAGAATGCATTGTCTGCTTCATTGTCACCTTTTTTCTCAGCTACTCCAATTACTTTGAATCTTTGGCTTTCAAAACGAACGGTTCTTCCTATAGCATCCCCGGCAGTACCGAATAATTTTCCAGCAATAACATTCCCTAAAACCCCAATTTTAGATCCAGAAGTTACATCGCTTTTTCCAAAAAGCTCTCCGAATTCCGCCTCAACATTCATTAGCTTAAATCCTTCCTCGTTCATTCCCATTAAGTATCCGAATTTTTTTTCAGCTCCTGCCTCAATTGAAGTTCCCTTCATAAAAATTGGTACTACATAATCAAGTTCTGAAACTCGCATTAAGGAGGCCACATCTCTTTCATCAAAACTGACCCCGCCAACAGTTCCTTGCCCTCCAAAACCCCCTCCGCCTTCGCCGGTAAATCCACTCCCGGGCAAAATCATAATTAAATTTGCCCCCATGCTTTCAAACTGGCCCTCTATATAATTTTTTAATCCCAAACCCAGCGCGATAAGCAAAACCACAGAAAGAACTCCGATCATAATTCCCAATGAAGTAAGTGCAGTTCTGACTTTATTCCTGGAAAAATCGGCAAGAGCGGCCTTGGCCAAATGTATAATGCTATTTCTTCTCATACTAAAGGTATTTCTCAACCACTTCCCCGTCTTTTATATAAATCTGGCGCTTTGTTTTTGCTGCAATGTCATGCTCATGGGTAACAAGAATCACCGTTACCCCGAAATCTTTATTAAGCGAACTTAGGATTTTAATAATCTCGTCCCCCGTCACACTATCCAAATTCCCGGTCGGCTCATCAGCCAAAATAATTTTAGGCGACATAATTAGTGCCCTTGCGATAGCAACTCTTTGCTGCTGGCCTCCTGAAATTTTATTTGGAAAGAAATTTCTTCTTTCATATATCCCAAACCTCTTTAATAACTCTTCAGCCTTAGCAACCGGATCATGGATTGGCCTTTCTTTTGAATAATTAATAGGAAGAAGAACATTTTCTAAAACTGTAAATCTGTTTATTAAGTTAAATGACTGAAAAACAAACCCGACCGTTCTGTTTCTTGTCCTTGAGAGTTCGTTATCGCTTAATTTTGAAACATCTTTGCCCTCAAGAAGAACTTTCCCGCTGGTTGGAGTCTCAAGAAGGCCAATTATATGCATGAGGGTTGACTTGCCGGAACCGGAACTACCCAATATTCCAATAAATTCCTTTTCCTTAATTGTTAAACTGATATCCCTTACCGCCTTAACTTCATCATCCCCCAGATAGTAGGATTTCGTAACATGCTTCAGGCTAATCATACAAAATGTCGCCCTCTTTAACTCCCTTGGTTATCTCAATCACTTCTTCCCCCTCGATGCCGGTTTCTACACTCACCCTTCCGCCCGGCCTTCCAATATTTACAAACTTTCCGGTTTTATCCGAATTAACAAACTTGACAGGTACATATAGGGCATTTTCTTTTTGAGAAAGAATGAATCGCCCGTCCCCCGTCATTCCGACTTTTAAGCTATCATCAAGAGCTTTACTGTCTGAAAACTTAACTTTGACTTTGTATATTGCTCCCGTTTCACCGCTCTTTGGGGTAAGACCTACAAAAGAAACGACTCCTTTAAATTCTTTGTCTTTAAATGAATCTAAAATAATAGTAACTTCCTGCTTTTGTTTTATATTTGTTACTTCGCTTTGGTCAGCATCGACTTCAAAATAAATACTCAAGGGGTCAACTACCTCAACAATCGTATCTGCTAAAGAAACGTTTATTCCGGGATTTCCAAAAGCTAAAGAAGAAACAATTCCGGCAAAAGGAGAAAGAAGTGTAGCATTATCTAAGTTGTATTTAGCAGCAAGCATTGCATCATATGCATTGTCTCTGGCGACTTCAGCTGCTGTACGGGTTGCCTTCTGTGTAAAGGTTTCATCACCGGCATGATCTTTTACACTATCAAGAGCACTTTCCGCAGCAGCTTGGTAATTTCTATAACTATTCAGAGATTGCTGATAGATAGTATTAAGTACTGTTTTATCCAGTGAAATTAAACCCTGGCCTTTCGCAACTTTCTGCCCTTCAGTTACTCCCACCCAAACGATTTTTCCCGATGTAGGAAAAGAAAGAATGGCGTGCTTTTCGGCCTTAACTGTTCCTGTTAAAATTAGTTCCTCTTTAACGGTTCCTCTTTGAACTATAGCGGTCGCGACTTCCTTTTTTGATCTACTCCCAAAAAAGAAAAATCCAGCCAAAACAGCTACAAGAATAATTGAAAAAATAATTATTCTTTTCTTTATGAATTTGAATTTAATCTTTGGCAATTTCATAACATTAAAAAAGCCCTTTCATCAAGGACTGCTATATTTTATCCTTAAAAAAGGGCCAATTCAAGGGAATATTGTCAAATCTCCCTAGCTGCTTTCCGCCAGTACACCTATCTGCATTCCGGAAAGTATATCTCGGGCACGATTGCTGTGCGAAGTTCCGTTATTTGGGCGGGAATTAAACAGCGCCGTAGCGTCTTTGCCGCATCCTTGGGCAATTGCTTGCCCGCCGGGATGATTAGGAATGAAAGATGTAACGTCATAAACCTTTCCTTCAATAGCCATCCAGCAATCTGATGTCGTTGAGTGTTTTGCAACTTCATCTTGGGTTATACTTCTGTTCGACGCGGCCGCTACTTTACTGGTACTTCGGCGGCTTTGAAGAAAAATAAATCCGCCAGCCGCCGCAAGAACCAGTAAACAACCCAAAACGATAAAAAGTTTTTTCATATTAGTTTGAAGTTGGTAATGCGGGGTTTATTTGGACATTTGTTGCTGTTACACTTCCATCCGAATTTGTTGCGCCAAAGACAACAACATCGACTCCGACTTTCAGATCTTCTTTAGAAGCTGTCGCTGCATTTGAATAAGCGGTCGCATCAGAGAATAAAACTATTTTGGTACTTTCGTCAGTCATTTTGACAGTAATCGATTTATCATCCATTGAAACAATACTGCCGACAACTCCGCCTCTCCCCATCATTCCGACTCCATTTTGCCCGTTTCGATTTCCCATAAATCTTTGGACATTTCCATTTGCACCAAAATTCGCTCTTATTTTGCTAAGTTGATAATTTCGGAAGAAGTATCCCCCGCCAAATCCTGCAGCCAGAGCTAATACGGCAACAATTACCACCACCGATTTTTTATTCATATAGATATATTTTATTTCTTATTTCTGAGAAAAACCTTAAAATTCTTACTCATACCTTAATGCTTCAATCGGTTCCAAATCGCTCGCTTTCTTTGCAGGATACCAGCCAAATATAATTCCAGTCGCTCCAGATACTACAATTGCCAAAACAACCGCCCCAAAAGATATTGTAAACGGCAAGCTCATTGTTTTGGAAAGAATAAAAGAAATCAAAACTCCGAGGATAATCCCCAAGATCCCTCCTCCAAAGGTAAGAATAATCGCTTCTGTCAAAAATTGGGTGATTATTGTTTTCTTTCTTGCTCCCAAAGCTTTCCTAAGTCCAATCTCGCGGGTTCTTTCCGTAACGGTCACCAACATTATGTTCATGATTCCGATTCCTCCGACAAGAAGTGAGATTGCGGCAATTCCCGAAAGAAGGGATGTAAATGTTGATGTAATGGATGACGCAGTAGAAAGAATATCACTTTGATTCATAATTCTAAAGTCAGCTTTTGAAACATCCGTAATATTGTGCCGATCAAGAAGAAAATATCCAATCTCGTCCTGGGCTGCAACCATCACATCTGCCGATTTTGCCTCAATCGAAATTGAAGAAAGATAATTTTGGCCGTATAGAACTTTTTGCGCGGTTGTTAAAGGAATATAGATCATATCATCCTGATTATTAAATCCTGTTCCTCCTTTTTCTTTAGTCACCCCGATTACTTTAAAAGCTTTTCCTTCAATCCTCACAGTTTTCCCTATCGGATTTGTCCCCTCGCCAAACAAATCCTCAGAAACCTGCGGCCCAAGAACCGCAACTTTTGTCAGGGAAGCAAGATCTCGTTCCGTAATAAAACTTCCGTTTTCCACTTCAATCTTTTTCACTTCAGAGTAAACCGGAGTAACTCCGTAAATTTGTGTGTTGGTGTTATTTTCCCCCGTTGTTACCTGGCTGCGTTTTGAAAGTTCCGGTGAAACATTTGCCACAGTTGTGATGGAAGTTGAGGTCAGAATCGCTTTTGCATCATCGTAAGTTAAAGTCGTCCCTCCTCCCACAGCTCCCCTGACATTGCCGGAGCTTGCAGCGCCGGGTGAGATGGTAAGTAAGTTGCTTCCCAAAGATTCAATCTGATCGGTAACTGATTTTTGAGACGACTGACCAAGAGAAATTAAGGCAATAACACTCCCGATTCCAATAACAATTCCCAAAGCGGCAAGAATTGTTCTAAGTTTATTTATCCTTAACGTTCCCATTGCCTCGGTTATGGTTTCATTTAGTTCCATATATTTTGATTTATGATTTGTTTAGGATTTCGGATTTCGTGCTTCGAATTTTACAACACGTTGGCTGTGTCCATTTCCGTCTTCAACTAATTTCCCGTCTCTAATATGAATTATGCGTTTTGCATGCTCTGCAATGTCCGCTTCGTGGGTGATCATTATGACGGTGTGCCCTTCATTATTCAGTTTTTGGAAAATTGCCATAATTTCTTCGGCTTGGGTGCTTGCAATATTTCCCGTCGGCTCATCGGCCAAAATTATTGCGGGATTTAAAACCAAGCTCCTTGCAATGGCAACCCTTTGCTGCTGACCTCCGGAAAGCTGGGAGGGGGTATTATTTAGCCTGTCGGAAAGACCCACCATTCTTAAGTATTTTTCTGCAACCGAAACTCTTTTTTCTTTTGGAGTTCCAGCATATGAGAGAGGAAGCATAACATTCTTTAAAGCCGAAGTTCTGGGAAGTAAATTAAAAGCCTGAAAAACAAAACCTATTTTTTTATTACGAATGTCTGCCAGTTCATCATCACTAAGATTCTCTACGTTTTCCCCGTCGAGAATATAAGTTCCTAAAGTTGGTCTATCCAAAGCCCCGAGGATGTGCATCAGAGTGCTTTTTCCGGATCCTGAAGGCCCCATTATTGCCACAAACTCCCCCTTTTTTATTTCGAAAGAAACATCATCAAGAGCTTTCGTCTCAACATCGCCCGTAGTATAAATTTTACTGACTTTGGAAATTCTAATCATTATCTGGCTATTCTGACCGCCCCGCCTCCTCCAAATCCGCCGCCGCTAAACACAGATCTTGTTTGAGTTGACGAAGAAGTGGTGCCGATAACAGTTCCCGTAATAACAATTTCCCCTTCTGAAAGCCCTAAAACAATTTCCGTTTGAGTATCAGAAGAAATTCCAACCTCAACCGCTACGTCAACCTCTTGACCATTTTTAAGTGTTTTTGCAATATATTCTCCATTTTGACTTGTAATCGCGGATGAAGGAACAATCAGGATGTCTGTTTTTGTTTGAAGAATAATATTTGCAGTTACCGCCATGTTGGGCAAAATCTCGGGGGTGCTAGTATCAAAACCAATCACGACCGGATAATTTGTGACACCGCTTGAAACCGTCCCGATTTTATCAACTGTAAGAACCTTCCCCGTAAAAGTCTTGTCGGAAATTGAATCCAATGTAATTGTCGCTTTTTGACCCTGTCTGACCCTGCTCACATCAACCTCGCTTACAGTGAAGGTTGCAATTGGATTTGCCTGGGAGGTAATGACCGCTATCCGATTAGATGAAAGTGCAGTAGTCGAGGATGAGCTATTTGAAAGTACCATTCCTGAAGCAAGCGTAATATTATCAACCGTTCCGGTCATTGGGGCGGTAATTACAGGTGAACTTTGACGATAAGAAAGGCCCGCAGAGGCCAAATTTGCCTGAGCAGATTTCAATTGATCATAGGCATTATCATTGGAAACTTCAGCCTTGGTTCTGGTTTCCTTTTGGGCCAAAGTTTCATCAGAATCATGGCCTTTAATATCTTCGTAAACTTTCTGTAAGGAAGCTTGGGTTGAACGATAACTGTTATTAGCGGAATTTACACCATTTTGAGCAGAAACCAAACTTGTCCAGGCTTTGGCATTAGCAAGCGTCCCGTCAGAATCAAGTGTTATCTCGGCTATTTTTTGTCCGGCGTAAACTTTATCGCCATTTTTGACATAAACGGCCTTGACTACACCCGTTGCCTGCGTAGAAACATTAACTAAGTTTGAAGTTAGAATTTGACCCGATGCTGAAACCGTCGAAACAATCGTTCCCTTCGTAACCGCCATAGTTTGATAAGTAACTTCGTTTTTATTTCCCCTAGATACTAGATACCAGATACTAGATGCCAGAAGCAAGGCGGTAACGGCTGCTCCAACCAAACGTCTCCGATCCGCTTTCAACCAAGACCAAAATACTTGGACTTTCCCAAGCAAATTTGCCCAAATATTGGTATTTTTATCGTTTTTCATGACCAGCGGACATTATACTATTAGGCGAAGAATATTCCACTCTCCTTAAAAGAAGCTGAAAATTCAGAAGTAACTACTAAACCCAAGAGTCATTCCTTTTCAACTGTTAACCCAAATATTTTAGCTTAAGCATTTTTTAAAAATCCCTCGTGTCCCATATAGATTTTCAGTCCATTATTTCCCACGTGCCAATTTTTGATTTATTATATAATTTAACCTATATCAGAAATGACAGAGTTTCCTGATCCGAAAAATTTATCTTGCTATGGAACAGCCAGAATTTTAGTTGAACAGCTGGGGGGACCACAAATTGCAAGAATATATAAAATACAAATCCATATTATCAGTGAAGAGGAACCCCACGAACACGCATATGTGATCCCCGTGGACGCAAAAAACAGTGATACACCTTTAAACGACCAGGGGTTTCTTCCAGAAATTAAAGTAGGAACTGTTCGAAGAAGTGGCAAGGATGTAACTGAAGAAATTCTGGAAACTCCTTGGAGTCAACTTTAATCCAATTTGCCAAATAACAACCCTCGCGAAGGCTCGCGAGAGTTGTCTTATTTTATGATTTTGGGATGAGATTATCCCGGACTTAGATAGTTTATTATCATTTCATTACTTTAGAGGATAAACTTGAAAAATCGCTTAAGACCAAAGGGCTGATCTAAGATTTACCGTAAATATGGAGCCTTTAGTCGGGGTGCTTAAAACTGAAATTTTGCCTCCATGCAGATCGACAATACTTTTTGCAATTGAAAGTCCAAGGCCGTAGCCATCCGTTCCCCTTGATTTATCCGAGCGGTAAAATCTATCAAAAATATGGGGGAAATCACTAGCCGAAATACCGATTCCGTGATCTTCGACTTCCAAAATTCCCCCGCTTTTGGTTCTTACTTCTACGCTTTTCGTTCTCCCGCCGTATTTGAATGCGTTATCTATTAAAATCGCCACAAGCTCGATAAGAGAATCCTCGTTCCCGGTTACGACAGATCTCTTTAAATCCGATTTAACTTTGTTTTTCCCTATAGCCCTCTTGGCAACCCAAGCAAGATCGACTTTGGCAAAAGGAATGTCCCCATTTTGGAATTTATTTAGTCTCAAGAGAGAATTTGAAAGTTTTGTCATCCTCTCAACGTCTTCAAGATTGCTTCCAAGAAGTTTTTTTGCTTCCGATAAAGTTAGCTTTTTGTCCCTCAGGGCAACTTCAATCTCTGTTTTAAGCGAAGTTAAAGGAGTCCTAAACTCATGACTTGCATTTGCGACAAACTCCTTCTGTTCGTCCACCATTTCCGCTATAGGGTCAAGTGTTTTACCCGCCAAAAAATATCCTGAAATCCCCGAGAATCCCAAAATGACAGCATTAAGAACAAAAAGCGAGAGGGCTATTCTTGATTTGGTTTCTCTGACGATATCCGGGTCGATTATTACCACAGGAGCATTTGCAGGTCTTCTTAGCCTTTGCATATTTTCGATCCTGTTTAATTCCAAAATAGCACCCCTATAAATAATCAGACTAAAAAATATGCTGATAGCCATTATTATTACCAGATACCAGGCTGTTAATTTGATTCTCGCTTCTTTAAACATGTTTATTTTTCCTCCATTTTATAGCCAAACCCTCTTATCGTCTTAATTTTATCCTTCCCAATCTTCCCCCTTAAATATCCAATAAACACTTCTACTGTATTGGGGAGGATATCACTTTCATAGCTCCAAACTCTTGACATGATGTCATCCTTTGAAACTATTCTTCCTGAATTTTTCATTAGAAACTCCAAAAGCTGAAATTCTTTTCTTGATAGACCCACATTTTTATTCTCCAACTTCACCTCAAACCTGTTTATATCTAGTTCTAAATTATTAATTATTAATTTTGAATTCTTAATTTCGCTCGGTCGGCGCGTAAGCGCATTTACCCGAGCGATTAGTTCCTCAAATGCAAATGGTTTAACAAGGTAGTCGTCTGCTCCGCTTTCAAATCCAATCAGCTTATCGGAAAGCCCGCCCCTTGCCGTGAGCATTAGAATTGGAGTGTGAATATTTTCCTTCCTCAAGGATTTTGAAACCTCAATTCCATCCATTTTTGGAAGCATCAGATCAAGAATAACAACATCGTGATTCACTTCCGTTGCCAGGTCAAGCCCTGTTTCTCCGTCAAAGGCCAGATCAACAGTATTACCTTCTTGTTCAAGGCCTTTTTTAATCGAGCCTGCAATTTTGTGGTCATCCTCAATCACAAGGACTTTCATAGGCTCATATTATACTCCCGAAGCTGAAAAATAACTGAGATTTAAACCTAAAGAAAAATTTCACCTCACATCTCTTCTGCCTCTTTGTTGTAAAATAGTATATGACCAAATACAAAGAATGTTTCAAAAGAATGCTTGAGGCCAATAAAGAACTTTTTGACTCTTTCAAGAAACTCCACGACCAATACGCCTTAGATGAAGAAAAATGGCAAGATAAATTCAATCAAGAAGGAGAAAAAGTTTTAACTCTTATCCACGAGTGGGAAAATAAACTCTGCAATCAATCCGAAAAAGCAGGTTACGGAAATTACACAACCAACCTAGCTGAAAAATTCCAGGCCGAAGTCAAACGCCTTTTTCCAATGATTGACCACATTGGAATAATAGCTAAAAAACCTTCCCCCTTCGTTCTCAAAAAAATCAATCTTTCCTAATTTTTGGGCCCGAATCAGTATCTTCCACCTTATAACCTTTAGACTCAATCTTTTTTCTAACCTCATCACTTTCTTCAAATTTTCCTTCTTTCCTTAATTTTTCTCTTTTTTCTATTAAAACTTTAATATTGTTTGGAGTTTTGGCTTCTTGGAGTTTTTGAGTTTTTGACAGTCCCAATCCGAACACTTCATCAAAATTCATGGCCAAATCGTATTTATCAGGCGAGGGAATATTGCTTTTTACCATTTCCCACAAAACTGCAAGTGCCTTAGGAGTATTTAAATCATCATTAACCGCTTCCAGAAAATCGCTTCTGTACTTTTCTAACTTTTCGTTCTTTTCTTCTGATAGTTGGGTTCGCAATTGACTTTTTAATCCCGTAAGTATCTTGCGAAGATTTTCCAAAGCATTTTGCGCCGACTCCAAAGACTCCCAGGTAAAATTCAGGGGGTCTCGGTAGTGGGCCGTCAAATAAAGATAGCGAAGAGAGATAGGATCAAATCCTTTTTCGCGAACCTCATCTACCGTATAAATATTCCCCAAACTTTTACTCATTTTCTTACCATCAACCATTAAAAATTCAAAATGAATCCAATATTTTACAAACGGCTTGCCGGTTGCTGTTTCAGACTGGGCAATTTCGTTTGTGTGGTGCACCGGAATATGGTCAATTCCACCTGTATGGATATCAAAAGTTTCTCCCAAATATTTCATGCTCATGGCTGAACACTCTATATGCCACCCAGGAAACCCCTTTCCCCAAGGGCTTTCCCATTCCATTTGGCGTCGATTCGAAGAATCGTCCTGAGCGGAGTCGAAGGATCTCCCCTGCCTATATGACTATATGAAAATTTCCATAAAGCAAAGTCTGTCGGGTTTTTCTTTTCCGCCATCTCTACTCTTGCACCCGCCTTTATTCCTTCTTTACCTCCGGTTAGTTTTCCGTAATCGGAAAGTTTTGAAGTGTCAAAATAAATTCCGTCAGAAGTTTTATATGTAAATCCTTTTTCTTCCAGTTTTTTTATTAAATCTATCTGCTCCCCAATATGGTCAGTTGCCTTACAGACAACATCCGGTCTTTCAATATTTAATGAATCGGTGAATGAGAAAAATTGGTCGGTATAGAATTTGGCAATATCCCAAGCGCTTTTTCCTGTTTCTCGGGCTGTTTTTTCAACTTTATCCTCACCAGTATCGTTATCTGAAGTCAAATGACCAACATCCGTAATATTCATTACGTGTTTTACCTGATAACCATTCAATTTCAAAATCCTTTTTAAAATATCAACCCCGACATAACTTCTCATATGTCCGATGTGGGATGAAAGATAAACCGTTGGACCACAGGAATAAAGACCCACATTCGGAGGATCTATAGACACAAACTTTTCTTTCTTTCTAGTTAATGTATTTGTTAAATAAATATCGGACATACCGATATTTTACCACTATTAGCCTGAAGGCGGAATGGGTTTTTCGACGCGGGTTTGGAGTTTTTCTGCCTGACCCTTTTGCCCGAAACCAAAAAGTTTTCTTCCTTTCTTGGCTACCGGCTCAACAAGAGTTTTAGGCTGTTCTTCTTTTTGGGCATCTTGGGCTACCTGAATCTTTTCTTCCTCCTCTTGTCTTTCTTTTTTCTCCCGTATTTCTTTAATTTCAGTTTCTAAAGCCTGAATTAACCTTGCGTCTTTTTCTTTAATCTTTTGACTCAATGCTCTCTCTTCCGGTTTGGGACCTTGGGGTTCAGATGTTTGAGATGTTTCTTGGGAAGCAGGCTCTCCCGCCTCCATGCCGGATACCTGCCGACCTGCAGTTTTTAAAACTTCAAAAGGCTCCTTGGCAATTTTGCGTGCCGCATCTTGAGCCAATTGTTTAGTAGTTTTACCAACGTCTGACATAATTTTCGTCATTTTAAATTTCCCTCCGACCTAAAATTGCCTGTGTAAGCGTGGTTTCATCAGCATACTCCAAGTCAGCCCCCGTTGGAATTCCCATCCCCAAACGCGAAATTTTAAATTTGAAATTTGAAATTTTAAATTGCTTTGAGAGGTACATCGCGGTTGCGTCTCCTTCCATAGTCGGATTCGTCGCAATTATAACTTCTTTCACTCTTTTACTCTCTCGCTCCCCGCCTGCAACGCTTTGTGTAGCATTGCGGGCAGGTTTTACTCTATTCAACAAATCGTCTATATAAAGCTCGTCCGGCCCGATATTTTCCAAGGGAGAAATACTTCCGTGTAAGACATGGTAAAGACCCTTATATTTGCCGGTCTTTTCAAATGCCAAAATATCCAAAGGCTGCTCAACAACTAAAATTATAGAGCGGTCACGGCTGCCATCTTCACAAATCGGGCAAGGGTCGCTCTCGGAAACATTTCTGCAAATTGTGCAAAGCATGGTTTCTTTTTTAAGAGAAGAAAGAGCTTGGGCAAAATTATCAAGTTCCATCTGGGGAACATGCAGAAGATAGTAAGTTAATCTCTGGGCAGTCTTTGGCCCGATTCCCGGAAGTTTTTGAAAAGATTCTACTAATGCGCTTATCGCCCTTGGAATCTTCATACCAGAAGATTATATCAGGGTTAAAGTTTTCCAAGAAGCCCTGTTAAGCCCCCGCCCATTTCCATCATCTTTTTTGCAGATTCTTTTTGAACATTTTTCATCGCCTCATTAATTACTTCCGCCAATTTCTCCAAATCTTCACCGGCGTCTTCGGAGGTTTTTTTAATATATCTTATTTTCTGGTCTCCGGTAACAGAAACTATCCACCCGTTTTTCTCAACGGTTTCTGTTATTTTTTCAAGCTCTTTCTGAAGCGCCATGGCAGACGAGCGCATTTTTCTTAGTTCATTTAGTTGTTTGAGTTTGTCAAACATATTTAATTTCCGAATATCTCCTCTGCTATCTTAATTATATCTTTATCCTCGCCCTCGGTCAAAACCGCCTCTGGGCCGGCTGGCGGATTCTTTACTTCCGGTTCGCGTCTTGGCGGAGGTTCAGTTAGTGTGCAAACGATTCTCACGCTACTCCCTAAAACTTGGGTAGCTACATCTTCTAAAACTCTTCTATAGTTATTTTCCTCAAGCCTTTCTTTGTGAAACTTATAAAAAACTCCCAAAGTCAAAATCTTCCCATCATATCCAACGGGTTTAGCTGCTCTTAAAAGGGCTTCAATTGAGGTATTAATGGGCTTAACATGGGCCAAAATCACCCTCCAAGTTTCTTCGGTTATTTCTTTGCCTTCTATCTTTATTACAGGAGCAGGAGCCTGCCTGCGAGCGCCAGGATCAATTGTTTGAGTCAGGTTCGGCGAAATGGAGTCGGAGCGAATATGAGCCGAACCGGTCCCCCGCCCCAACTTCGCAGATGTTGGCGGGGGAGACGAGTTTTGATCCAAGCGAGCGGACTGCGACTGCTCAGCAATTCCCTCGCACCATTTGACCACCGCCACCTCGACAGGCAATTGTTCAATAAATGCTCCTTTAAGTTGACTTGAGGCTTGCGTAAAAATTTCAATTAAATTCATCAAATCTTCTTTTGAAAACTTCTCCCCTCCGGGCCAAAGGCCCTCTGGGCCGGAGGCTATCCCAAGTTTTGCCAAAAGGCCGGCTCTTAATCTGACCAACAGAAGCTCAAGTAAATTCTCCATAGAACCGCCTTTCTGGATAACTTGTTCTACCTCCTCCAAAGCCTTCTTTGTTTCCTTCCCGGCCAAATAAGCCAAAAACTCTTCCAAGTTAAAAGTTTTTCTTTTGAACAGAAATTCCTCGACAGATTTTTTATCCAAACTTTCTTTTTCGGAAGTTAATTGCTCAAGAGTTTTTACTGCGTCTCTAAATGAGCCGTCAGATTTTTCGGCAATAACCTTTACGGCATCTTCTTTAATTTTTATTTTCTCTCCTTTAACTGCCCTATCAAGCGATCTGGTAATCTCGTCAGGTGTCGCTTTTTTAAAAACAATATTAAGGCAACGGGAACGGATGGTTTCTATAAGTTTCTCCGGATTTGTGGTTGCCAAAATAAAAATGACGTGGTCTGGGGGCTCTTCCAAAGTTTTAAGAAGAGCGTTTGAGGCCTCCAAAGTTAACATATGAGCCTCGTCAATTATGTAAACTTTTTTGCGGGCGCGTGCTGCTGATAATTTTACTGCGTCTTTCAATGCTCTCACATCGTCGATTCCTCTATGAGAAGCAGCATCCAGTTCAATAATATCAATATTAGATCCTTTAGTTATCGAAACACACTGCTCGCACTTGTTACAAGGCCCGCCTAGACTCGCGTTACGGCGAGGCTGGTTCTTTTCACAGTTTATTATTTTTGCCAAAATTCTTGCCGCGGATGTCTTGCCCGACCCTTTTGGCCCGGAAAAAAGAAGAGCATGGGGAATTTTCCCCGAAGAAGCCAATCGTTTTAACGACTCTCTAACCTCTTGTAGGTCTATCTCTTCTAAGGTTTGGCCGCGATATTTAAGATAAAGTGTCATAAATTAGGTCAATTATCTTCATGATGTATCCCAAGTAAATGTAAGGCTCCATGTTCGACCAACTCTTTTATCTTATCATCAATAAGTTTACCTTCCGCCTTTGCCTCTTCAAATGCTTTCGGATAACAAATAACAATTTCGCCCAAACGAATTATATTATCAGGCGGATAAACAAACTTTTTTTGCATTTCTTCTTCTGTAAAGGATAAAACATTATGTAAAATTTTGTCTTTAAGATATTTTTTTCCCAAATCAAACATCTTTGTCTCTCCGACAAGCACAATGGAAACTTCAGCGTTTGAAACAATTCCGTTTTTGGTAAAGAAATCCCTAACTATTTTTTTAAGGGAAGGAGAATTAATAGGATAATTAGATTGTTTTTTAACATCCACTTTAATCATTTAAAGTACCCTTTAACCATCTCTGCCACCTTGCCTCCGTCGGCTTGGCCTTTAGTTTTTGCCATCACCGCACCTATTACTTTTCCCATACCCGCCTGCAACGCTTGATGCGTAGCATCTGCGGGCAGGTCCGCCTCTTTAATTGCTTCATCAACCAATTTACGAAGTTCCTCGTCTGGAATTTCCGGCGGCAAAAACTCCTGTAAAATTGTCAGTTCTTGTTCTTCTCTCTTAATCCTCTCGTCCATGTTGGAACCGCTTGAAGTAGGTTTACCCTGAGCCAGCCGAAGGGCCTCAATCGCGTCTTTTCTCTTTTTTGCCTCTTTCTTCACAACAACCAACTCTTCCTCTTCATTTAACTTGTGCTGTTTGGCAATAAACTCATAATTTAGAGCCGAAGAAAGAAGGCGAAAAGTAGAAAGTCTAATTTCATCCTTGGCCTTCATCGCCTCTGCTATTAGTCGTGATATATTTTCAGTAATCATTGTTATCGGATACCTGCCCGCCATCGCTGCGCTCAGGCGCTGGCAGGCGGGTCATACTTCCCTGTCAGCCGAAATTCCCCCAAGTAACTGAATGTGCATATGGTGAATCATTGCTGCCTCGCCAACGTTATGGACCAAACGAAATCCTGTTAATTTTTTCTCTTGGACCAATTCTTTTGCCAGCTTTCCAGCTGCTGCCCAAATTACACCGTTATCGTCTCGCATATCTTGAATGTGCTTTTTGGAAATAATCAAAAGATGAATAGGAGCTTTGGGATTTATGTCGTGAATGACAAGTAAATTCTTTGTTTCTTTCTCAACTTTCGAAGGAATTTCGCCTTTCACAATTTTACAGAAAATACAATCATTCATATTTTTTCAATATTTCGTCAAGAGTCAAAAGTTCTGTTTTATTGCTATTTCTTTCTTTCCACTCGATTTTATCCCCAGTCTCTTTGGAAACGACTAGTCTGACCGGGATTCCGATTAAATCAGCGTCTGCAAACTTTTCTCCCGCCGAAACAGCTCTATCATCCCAAAGAACCTCAATATTCGCCTCTGTTAGTTTTCCGTAAACTTCTTTAGCGTTACTACCAGGTAGTTCAATTAAATGAACTGGGAACGGCGCTATTGCTTCATTCCAAATAATTCCCCTCTCATCATGCGAAACCTCAACCCATGCCCCCATTGTTCTTGTCGGGCCGATTCCATAGCTTCCAAACCAAACCGGCTTTTTCTTTCCATCCGCATCTGTATAATAAACGTGCATTCTCTCTGCGTACATGGTTCCAAGGGGAAAAATATTTCCAACTTCTATTGATTTTTCCTCAACTATCTTTCCTTTTTTGCATTTAGGACAAACACACCCTACTTTCCCATCGAAAATTTCTTTATTCTCTCCCCAGTCGCACTTGTCACAAATGTAAATAGTATCCTCGCCTCCCGCGCAAAGTACCTGAAACTCGTGAGTATGCTTGTCGGTAAATACTCCTCCCGAAGCTTCCGTAATCCTAAAATTAAAACCTAACCTCTTAAATATTCTCGCGTATGCATTTTTTGCTTTCTCATAATAATTCATCAAATCCTCTTCTGTCGTATGGGCAGAATATAAATCTTTCATCATAAACTCCCGGCCCCTTAAAATCCCGCTTTTTGCCCTTAGTTCGTTTCTAAATTTGGTTGAAAAATGATAAACACAAACAGGCAAATCCTGATAACTTTTGATGTTTTTACGCAAGAGATCCATAACTATTTCCTCATGGGTAAATGAAAGTGCGTATTCTTTCCCTCTGATATCTTTGAGTTTATACATAATATCTCCTGCCTTATCCCATCTTCCCGTCTCATTCCAGATATTTTTGGGGTGAAGAAGCGGCATTAAAAGCTCTTGCCCGCCAATTGTGTTCATTTCCTCCCGGATTATATTGTTTATCTTTTCAATCACTCGGAAGCCTAAAGGCAAAAGCGTCCAGCTTCCTGCCATCAGTTGGTCAATAAAACCGGCGCGGACGAGAAGTTTATGATTTACACTTTCCGCCTCTTTCGGAGCTTCTTTGCGAGTACTAGGGAAAAGTTGCGACTGCCTCATAGTTTCCTATTCTACAGTTACCTCACGTAAGGGACAAGAGGATAGTTGCGAGACCTATCGAGTGTTCGCCTGACTTGATTCAATCTCAACGATGAAATAAGTGAATCAAGTCTATTAGATTCGTCCTTTATTCTTAATAGTTCTCCCGGATCGATAAGAAGTGTAGAATTTAATCTGTCATAAACTTGTTTTTCCTTCAAATTAAATTCATTAAAATGTACTTTCCAAGCAGACACGCCTAAGATTCTAACTGCACTATCTCCTTCTTTGCCGTATTTTGCTGCCAGAAACCGATATTGGCTAATTAAGTTTTCTATTTCCATTTTTGCATATATCAAACGTCTAACCTCATTATCACTAAATTCCCTGTTCCCTGCGATCGGGCCCAATTGGTTAATTTCTCCCCGTGCATGATTATATGAAGCAATCCAACCGAGAGAAGCATCGGCCGAAAGACTTGATATATATACATAGTCAACTTCTTCATTGACAGTAGGAGGAGTATTTACCGCTATCAGTCCATCTACATTAACGAGTCCCAAAGAAAAAACAATTAATATTAAAGAGCCAATTTCATATATATAAAAGTCTTTAAAACGACTGCGGAAGTGTCTTAAAATTAGTATGGCTGTCAAAATAATCATAAATAGTAAAAAGGCTATTCCATAAATTCTCACCCGGGTAAATCCGTGGAAACTTTGATATAAATAAACCCTCCTTAAAATTGAAAAAATGAAAATAAGTGTTTCTGAGAGAAGAAGAATATTTAACTTCTTTAAGTTACTTGAGAATTCTCTGGCTCTTTGGGTAACCATGGCAAGGCCGGAAATTAAATAAACAATTACAGACACGAATATAAGTTCCAGAAAACCCTTTCTTACATATTCTGAATAAGTTCTTATCCCGTGTTTGATAAGTTGGGTCTCGGCTACATTTGTAAAAAGATATTGAAACTGGATAACTATAAATGCCCCCAGTACCAGTGCAACCGAAGACACAAGAATTGACGCCGGAATTGAAAAACCAACAAGTTCACCTTTACTAAACGGCGTTCGGAATCTGTCCTGGATATGCAAAAAGGCAAATGGCGCAGACAAAAAAAGAAAAACCGAAGAAAGAAACACTCTTGCCACAATCCACTCTGGAATTTTTGGAAAGTCGAATTTAAAAAGCTCCTTAATTAAATCTGCAAAAACCGGATCTGCGGAAGAAAGAAGTATGACAAGAATTACAATGACTGGTGCGGATATTAAAATTCCTACTACATAAAGATTGACTTTTTCACCTTCAACTTTATTTGCTGATTTATAAAAGAAAGATCCAACAAATTTTCCGATGGCTGCAGGAAAGTTTGTCCACGTTTGCCAAAGAGATTTCGTCCAACCACTCAGAACTTTAAAGGGCACGACTATTGCCTCGATTGTTGAACCGAATTCTTCGTGGCCAAGAGCCAAAAGATAGACTGTAATTAAAGTCAACCCTAAACCAACAAACGACAGAAAAGCTATGTCAACGAAACTCGCCCGGAAGAGAGAAAGAAAGATCGATGCAATTGCCATCAAAGAAACTTTAAGGGCTAAAGACTCCTTTTTTTCTTTTACATCTCTGGATAAAACGAGAAATAAAAATATGTTTGCACAAACCACAACAAGGAAAAAACCAACTGTTCCAAAAAACGGAATGAAAAATTCAGATGATTTTAGGCCTTTTTTAAAAAATAAGTAGTTGAAAGCTAGAAGTGAAAGGAGAATTGCGATAAACTTACGCAACATTCCCATATTATACAACTTTTACTTCAAAACATTATTAATAAATCCAGAAATGCTTCCGGCTGCAATTAATCTTTGAATGTCGTGGACCGTTATTGCCGCAATTAAAATAAGAAGAATTATCATTCCAATTGTATGGATTGTTGATTCAATTTTCGGTAACACTTTCCTGCCAATGACCGCCTCAATTCCGATGAATAAAAGTCTTCCGCCGTCAAGGGCCGGAAAGGGAAGAATATTAAGAATTGCTAAATTTACCGAAAGAATGCCTATAAAATTTATTAAAGCTAAAGTTCCAACACTTGCAGCTTGAGAAGTCACGGCAAAAATTCCCACCGGGCCTGCCAAGTCTTTTGGTGCCTGTCCGGCAAAAAGATCTTTGAAAATTTGAGCAAATCCCAAAATTACGGTTTTGCCCCAAAATAAGGCTTCTTTAAATCCGTAATAAATTCCATAAAAAGGTCTAAGAAGGGTTGGCGGATAATAAATTTCTGTCGTTGAAATTGTAACTCCCAAAGGTCCTTCTCCTTGGGGTGGATTTTCGCGGGGGGTAAGGGTTACATTTCTTGTTTCTTTACCGCCGTCAATCCTCTCTAACTCAAGACTGACTTTTTTACCCTTTTTTTCTTCGATCAACTTAACAAATTCCTCAACCGAGGAAACTGTCTCTTTTCCTACCTTCCTCACAAAATCTCCAACCACTACTCCTCCTGCTTGTGCAGGGGATGCGGGAGCTACATCAACTACTTTTACATTATTCGTTTCTTTGGGAATTCCCATGAATGAATAAACAATTGCGAAACAGCCTATCGCCAAAAGAAAATTCATAATAACTCCCGCAACAATAATCCCCACCCTTGTTTTTTTATCTTTATTTAGGAATGCTCTTGTAACTTTTTTGATACTTTCCTCTTCGTTTTCTCCGTGAAGTCTCACGAAGCCGCCAAAAGGTAAAAGGTTTAAAGAATAAATAGTTTCGCCGATTTTTTTGCCCCAAATTCTTGGCGGAAGTCCAAATCCAAATTCCTCAACCCAAACGTGGGCACGTCTGGCCATTATAAAATGCCCCAATTCATGCACTAAAATCAATATTGATAAAACTATAAAAAAAATAATAATTGACCCAATCATATTTGCAGAAGCTCCTGCTTTTTCTTCTCACCCATCTCATCAATCTTCCCAATAAACTCGTCCGTCGTTTCTTGAAGTTTTTTTTCTTGACCAAACTTCTCATCTTCGCTAATTTCTTTTGAGTCGAATTTTTTCTTTATTTCATGCATTGCGTCCCCCCGAATTTGCCTTATCATTACTCGACCGTTTTCAATCTTCTGCGATAAAAGTTTTACATATTTTTCTCTGTCTTCCGAAGTCATGGGAGGAAAGGAAATTCTTATAATTTCCCCGTCAATTGATGGATTCATTCCAACATTGGCAGCCTGTATTCCCTGTCTTATTTCTCCGATTACCGATTTATCCCAGGGGTCAATAATTAAAGTTTGGGGGTCGGAAGATGAAATTGTTGCCAGCTCCTGAACTTTTAATTTCTGGGTTCCTCCATAAACTAAAACCTCGATTCCCTCAACCAGTGCCGGAGTCACCCTGCCTGTCCGGATTGCGGAAGTATCGGAGGTCAACAAACCTAAAACTTGTTGCATTCGCGAGTTTACTGAAGTTTCATCCATAAACTTCCCCGCCAGCAAACGCTAAAAGCGTTAGCTTTTTGCGGGCTGGCCTAATTCTATACGATAAATGCGTCCGATGCGAATGTTTTCGCCGGTCTTTGCAACAACCTCTTTTACAAGATCTTCTATTTTCTTGGTCGGGTCTTTTATAAATTCCTGCTTCATAAGTTCACCTGCATCTTTTGCATTCTGTGAGGCAACCTGAAGTGCCAAATCGTGGGCCAGTTCTTTGAAAAGTTCGTTTCTGGCGACAAAATCAGTCTCACACAATAGTTCGACTACGCTCACTATTTTACCCGAATGATGGGTGTATGCCTCAACCATTCCTTGAGAAGTTTCGCGTCCTTGGCGTTTTGCGGCTTTTTCAAAACCTTCCTTCTGAAGTATCTCAAACGCACGCGTCTCGTTTCCTTTAACTTCTTCTAATACTTTTTTAACGCGGATAACCGGCGCCCCTGTTTTCTCTCTTAGTTTTCTAATTAAATCGATAGAAATTTTTGTCATTTTTTCTTAGATTGTCCTTCCAATATCGCTTTCTTTACTAAGTCTAGCACGTACTCCAAGGCCTTTGCCGCATCATCATTCATTGGAATTGGGTAATCAACCACGGTTGGGTCGCTATTTGAATCAACTATGCCAATGGTTTCAATTTTCATCTTTAACGCCTCTTTAACAGCCTGGGTCTCTTTGTGGGTATCGACGACAAAAAGCATGTCCGGAAGTTTTTCCAAAGTAGAAATTCCTCCAAAAAATCTTTCAAGTCTGGTAATTTCGCGTTCCAGTAGAAGTCTTTCTTTTTTTGTATATTTTTTATATTCCCCTGCAGCCATTTTCGTCTTCATCTCTGAAAGTTTAGAAATTGAACGCTTCATTTGATCAAAGTTAGTTAAAGTTCCTCCTAACCAACGCTCCGAAACGTAAGGCATACCGGTTTCTTTACCGATTTCAATAATTTTTTCTTTGCACTGCTTTTTGGTTCCCAAAATGAGAATGTTTTTTCCTTCTTTGGCAGCATTTTTAAGAACATCTAAAGCTTCTTCCATGGCAACTTTTGTTTTTGTCAAATCAAAAACGTGGACACCTTCTTGGATTCCATAAAGATAAGAGGCCATCTTTGGATTCCAACGCTTGGCCTGATGTCCAAAATGGGCACCCGCCTCCAAAAGTTCTTCTAATGAAATTTTAATTGCCATTGGAAAATGGTGTCTCCTTAAACCGCTACCGATCGGAAGTTCCAGGAGACATGATCGGTATGTGTAGATATTATTCTAGCAAACAAAGTTTGCTTTAGCAAATTATCCGTTTTACTTTTCTGAAGCTGACTTAATCAAGTTTTCTAAAAGTGAAACTATAGTTACCGGCCCGACTCCGCCGGGAACGGGAGTTATGAACGAAGCTTTTTTTGAGACTTCGTTAAATTGAACATCTCCTTTTGGCGAACCAACGTCAATAACTACTGCGCCTCCCGCCTCGCCCGACGCGAGTCGAGGCGGGTCTTTTACCATGCCTCCTCTGATAAGGTCAGGTACTCCGGTCGCGCTAACTATTATGTCAGCTTTTAGCAATTTACCACTTAAGTTTTTCGTATCAATATCATATCCCATTAGTTCGTAGTTTGCAGTTCGCAGTTCTTTCATAATTTTCTTTCCAACAAATCCACTCGCTCCGACAACAGCCACCTTCCCTGAAATTTTTCCAGACTCTTCTAAAATGGCCAGAACTGCTTTTACCACAGGAGTTAAGTAAGGAGAATCATCTCTCATTCCATCAACGTCTTTCTTTGGCTCTATAGAATTTATAATTTCGCCTCTTTCATCCCAAGTAAAATGTTTTGGAAACGGCAGTTGAACCATAACTCCATGTACTTTCCCATCTTTGCTAAAGTTTTCGATTTGATGAATTAATTCATTGAAGTCGACATTTTCTTTAAATTTTTTAATATCTAAAAAACAACCAGCCCGATCCGCTGCCTTTTTCTTTAATGATAAATAAAGTTTACTTCCGGCATCATCACCAATCAAAATTGAAACCAATTTCGGAACAATTTTTTTTTCTCGAAGTTTCTCGATTTCTTTTTTCAATTGAAGCTCTTTTTCTCTGGCAAATTCTCTACCGTCAAAAATAATTGTCATAACACTGGAAATCTTTTGCAAAGTTTTTTAACTTCTTCCTTCACTTTTTTGGCGGATTTTGGATTTCCGACAACTTCGTTTATCCAACCTGCAATTTTCTTCATCTCGCTTACCCCCATTCCCCGCGAAGTTAGCGCCGGTGTTCCGATACGAAGTCCGGAAGGATTCATGGGCGGGTTTGGGTCATTTGGAATTGCATTATAATTAACAATAATTCCCGCTTCTTCCAAAAGCTCTGCTGTTGGCTTTCCTAAAACATTTTTACTTCGAAGATCAACCAGCATCAAATGATTATCGCTTCCCCCACTTACTAAATCAAAACCACTTCGCATAAGTTCGCTGGCTAAAACTTTCGCATTTTCAACAACTTTCCTTCCGTAATTTTTAAATGCTGCAGAAGTCGCTTCATTTAAACAAACTGCAATCGCCGCTGTTTGATGGTTATGCGGACCTCCTTGAAGTCCCGGGAAAACCGCGCGGTCAATTTTTTTTGCCATATCAGGGTCGCGTCTTAAACCTTTTTTGGTTACCATAATTAATGCCCCCCTCGGACCGCGAAGAGTCTTGTGGGTTGTGGTTGTGACAACATGTGCGTAAGGAACAGGTGAAGGGTGTGCTCCCGCAACAACAAGTCCGGAGATATGTGCAATATCGGCCATTAAAATGGCACCGACAGAATCAGCAATTTTGGCAAATCGCTTCCAGTCTAAAATTCTTGGGTAGGCGGTTGTTCCGGCTACAATCAATTTTGGCTTGTGTTTTCTGGCCAATCTTGCAAGGTCCTTATAGTCAATAAATCCATTTTTATCAACTCCGTACTGAACAGAATTGAAATATTTTCCCGAAAAAGTAATTTTAGGGTGTCCATGGGTTAAATGTCCTCCGGAAGCAAGTGCAAGGCCCATAATCGTATCTTTCGGCTCAAGAAGTCCCATGTAAACTGCGGCATTTGCGGGAGAGCCGGAATAAGGCTGAACATTTACGTGGGGAACACCGAAAAGTTTTTTGGCCCGTTCTATTGCCAAATTTTCAATCTCGTCTATAAATTTATTTCCCTGATAATACCGCCTTCCGGGATAGCCCTCGGAATACTTATGGGCCAAAACAGATCCGGAAGCTTTGCGAACCTCCTTTGACGAATAATTCTCCGACGGAATCATCATTAAAGTCTCCCTTTGTCTTTTTTCTTCGGCCTTAATCAATGAAAATATCTTATCCATGGGCAATAGTATATCTGAAGCTAAGCCCCACATCAAACAAAGTTTAGTTATATCTTTCTTTAGAACTTTTGATAAACTCTTTTTCGACGATATTCCAGATATTTCTGGCGACCTGCCCAACTTCTTTGCTTGCATCGACAACTTTCCAGTCATATCTTAGTGCCAAAACTTTATAGACTGCTCGATTCTTATCCCAGAGTCCACTTTGTTCATGCAAGTGGTTTTCCTCGATTGCTTGGGCAAACCTCGCTCCGTCCAAGCAAATTTCCAAATCTTCCGGATACATCCCGTTATTTAACTTTTCCATTGTCCAAATATCAACCCCATAGGTTATTCCCCAGGCAATCCCTGTTTTTCTGTAATCCTCTGCGACAACCCACTCACCCAACTCGAGTCTTCCAAAAAGCGTTGGTTCGTAGTCGCGTCTATTTTGCGCAAAGATTTTCTGGCGTTCCAGTGGAGACAAATTTTTCTCATCTCCTTTCCTTAAAATCCCTTCCAATCTCGGTCCAGTCGGCTCTAATTCGTAAATGGGATATTTCAAATAGGCAGCTGTTATACCTGCCGCCCTTAACTCGTCAACCAATATTCTTGCCTGTAAGGTTTTACCAAAATTATTGGCACCGTAAATAACAATAAATTTCCCTTTCATTTTTTCTCCATTTATTTTTCTCTATCTTTCCATAATTTCGGGAGCATATCTTCCGGTTTCCAATTTTTTTTAATTTTTTCCAAATCTGTTTCGGTTTGGTATTTGCCACTCTCTGAAACATAATCATCTTTATCGACTGGGTCAACCTGAAAAAAAACAAGCTGGGCTACTGATTCTCCTACTATTAATATATTTAGAATAGGAAGACCATTCTGAATTTCCATTGTCCAGCGATTTGTATACCCAACATCTCCCCATCCCGCACATTTACATACGGAAATACCGCTTCTCCCCATCGAAGATCTGGCCTTCATCATCCCCGTAGTTCTGAATTTTCCCCCTATGAACTCCCCTGTGTGACAAAGAACTAATTCATTCGGCTTTAGAATTATAACTTTATCCTCTGCTCTAATTCCGTTTGGAATTTGAGAATCATTAAAAAGCTCGCCGGCGGTTTTTGCATGTCTTGGTTCACCCCAAAATTCTCTTACGCTCTTTTCGTCCCAAGGATTATAGATAAACCCGTTGCTTTCGCTTTCCGGAAAAGAAGCGTAATAACAAGACCCTAAGGCAAGGTCGTAGCTTACTGTTTTTAACTTGTCCGGATTATACGGGTCAATGATTATATTTCCCTTTGCCATATGCCAAAGAATTCCATCTCTAGATAGTAAGGAATTCCTGGGTCCGAATTCTTCACTCATTTTTTATTGGTAATGTTTTAACAAGATAGCGAAGACTATGTCAATAAGGAAAACTACGCGGGTTGTTTTGGATTTCGCCATGAAGCCCATTTGCAATCGGGGTAGCGGCTGCAGCCAAAGAAGTTTCTGCCTTTACCGCTCTTTTTAATAACCACGTCTCCTTCTTTACATTTCGGGCACTTCATTCCAATTTTTTCTACGTATTTTTCTGTATAGTCACAATCCGGAAAACGCGAGCAGGAAATAAATTTTCCAAATCTCCCAATTCTTATAACTAATTCGCCCTCTTTACATTTCGGACATTTTTTGTCGAGTTTCTCGACTTCGATTTTTACCCGCTTGCTCCCTTTTTGGACTATTTCGAGTGTTTTCGCAAAAGGACTCCAGAATTTCTTTATCGGGGATTCCCAGTCTGTTTTTCCATTGGCAATATTATCCAAATCTGCTTCCATTTCGGCTGTAAATTGATAGCCGAAAACATCCGGAAAATACTTAAGAAGAAAATCATTTACCGCAACTCCTACCGGCGTCGGGAAAAACTTGCCTTCATTTTTTTCAACATACTGCCTTATTTGAATGGTTGAAATAGTGGGTGCATAAGTTGAGGGCCTGCCGATACCCAACTTTTCCAAAGTTTTAATTAAAGAAGCCTCGTTATATCTAGGTGGAGGTTCGGTAAATTTTTGAGTTCCGTCTACTTTAATCAAACGAAGCGCTTCTCCTTCTTTAACCTCGGGCAGCCTTTGCTCCAC
>Ga0209210_1000984_pt1 | contig 25848 bp, 27 predicted proteins | sample RifGroA1_FD_183991 | JGI IMG/M metagenome (GOLD analysis project Ga0209210, IMG submission 183991) | Contaminated groundwater microbial communities from Rifle, Colorado, USA - Rifle Groundwater A1 (SPAdes) (version 2) | ecosystem: Environmental > Aquatic > Deep subsurface > Groundwater >...
CGGGCCGACAGAAACGAAAGTTTCTGTCGGCCCGGAATGAACACAAGGGTACAAGATAAAAGGAACAAGGGTCAGAAAACTGTCTCACGAACGCGCCAACTGCCGTAAGCAAAGGCAGGAGCGACGCAGCTCACGTCGAACTCGTCGTCGCGCCAGTAGGCGCGCGGCACGAAACCATCGGCATAGCGCGAACCGGCACAAATGGTGGTGTTGGCGATGTCCAAGTGCTCGCCCGTTTCGAAAAAGTAGCGAGCCTCCAAGACCTCGCGCTGACGAATGGTGATAGCCGAGATGTTCTCGGCTTCGACCGTCTTCGTCGATTTGTTTTTGTGGATCTCGTCGGCTTCGACAGTATCGCGCGCCAGCACCACATGGACATCTGCCGAGACGATCTTGTCGAGTTGGCCATCGTCGTAAGCCTGCCAGGTTGGGAACATCCGACCACAGACTTCATGTAAGAGTCGGCTAGTGGACCACTCAGCCATGGGTGGGACCACGATGCTCCAGCCGAAACCATCGCGGTATTCGGGCAGAATCAACGCCTCGTGGTCATAGCGATACCCGAAAGAGCGCCAGAACCGAGACCAGCCAGAGTGCCAGGCGCGAAGCGCTTTCTCACCCACCAGAACAACCTTGTCTTCTGGCACAACCAACCGGCGAAGAATCGGCCTCATCTTCTTTGTATTGGCAATCATCGCCTTAACCGTTCCGGGATCACCCCGGCGGGGAATCTCAATGGCCACTCCGGCGAGTAACGCCCCCATTTGTCCGCCACTGATTTCCTCCACATCAACTCGTTTTGGAGCTTTACCATTCTTCAACATGGCTTTACCCTTTCTTTTCTTTGGTTTTTGGGCTTTACAGGAACACCCTGCTTTACCCGACAATCTGTTTACAATTATACACCCCTTTAGGTGGTATGTCAAGGTCGCTGGAAGATAGTGAAATAGCTTTTATTGGAGTGCGATGTTTGAATACACCGCAGTTCTATCGCGAGGTATTCAAACACGAGACGTGTTTTGAATGGTCAGTGGGACCATTCCTATTCCAAAAAAACAGCCCCGGTGTTGTGTGTCCTATCCCTTTGGAAGGATAGAACACACAACCTGTTTTATTTTTTGGCTTAGTCGATATCCTCGACAATGATCTAGAACACCTAAATAAGAGGTCAGATTGCGAGAATTTATTTTGGCTAACATTCGCCTCTTGGTCTTGGTTCGAAGCACCCGATAATGTGGCAAAATTACATAGCCGAGAAAATCGATACCCTGCGTTACTTTGCTAATGCTAATTTTATCAGGATGTAAGAATAATTTAAGCTGATTATTTAGAAATTCGTTAATTGGCCTAATAAGTTTACTTAAATCTTCTATCTGTCGAGCCACGATCACAAAATCATCGCAATAACGCAAATAATATTTTTGCTTTAATCGATGTTTGACAAATTGATCCAGCTCGTTCAAATAGATGTTGGCGAATAATTGACTAGTAACATTACCTAATGGCAATCCCTTGCCCTCCTCTTTCGAGAAACTGCTGATGATTACTTTAACCAAATTAAGGGTTCGCTCATCTTTAATTTCTTTCTTGATTAAACTAAATAAAATTTTTTGATCAATCGAATCAAAAAATTTTTTAACATCACATTTCAAGACATAAGTTGTACGCGTATGATTTCTACCGACTTGCCGAATAAATTTTTCCAATCTATCCACTCCTTTGTGCGTCCCCTTATTGAACCGACAAGAATAAGAATCAAAAATGAAATGCCGATCAAAAATATAATAAATCAGCCGAAAAATCGACTGATGAACAATACGATCTTTAATTATCGCTTTGTGAATGTTTCTTAACTTGGGATCTTGAATATAAAAAGAAGTATATTTCGATGGTTGGTAAGTTTCATTTTGTAATTCTTCACGCAAAGCAAATAAATTATCTTCCAAACTAAACCCAAATAATCTTACATCTTGTCTTTTACTTTTATTTCGTTTAAACTCACGCCAAGCGCTAAATAGATTATTAAGCGAAATTATTTGTTTAAAATCAAAAATATCATGTCTAATTTCACTAGTAAGCTCCCCCCCCCAGCAAATTTCTATTCCCATCGTCGAACATATTACTAGATTGTACAGTGAAATTTATCAATTTGGCAAAAAAATTCCCAAACGCGACCGGTTCGGCTTACTGGCTAGAATTGAAAATTATTGCCTAGCTTGTTTGGAGTTAAGTTTAGAAGCGACCTTTACCAAATCTCAAAATAAATCTTTTATTTTAGACAAATTACAAATAAAAATTGAAATCATAAAAAGATTGGCTCGTTTAGGTTGGAATTTAAAAATTATTGAACAGGCTAAATACCTAGAACTGGAAACTCGATTACAGACCATTTCAAAGATGACGACAGGCTGGCTTAAATATCTGGACCAAAAAAGCCGTAATTAACGGCTTTTAGTGGTAAAAACTTCTCGCGAACGCGCCAATTGTCGTTGGCATTATCAGGATTGACGTTGCTCACGTTGAACTTGTCGTCGTTCCAGTTGGCGTTCGGCACGTTGCCATCGGCATAGCGCGAAATTATTAACCAACTCCATCCTTATCTCCAAAAGCCTTTGCCAAAGCTTTTTGTGTTTCCGATCTAGATCTACTTGGTTTGGGACCACTCGCCCGCAAGAGTTGGCTAAGCAGTTTCCTTTTTATAACGGCAAACCGCTATCTGCTTACGGCAGACCGGTTGTATTAGCCAAATTTAGTATAGAAAAAGAACGAGCCATGGTCAAAGACCAGGGCTCGCAAAGGGTAAAAGGATAAAGTAACAAGGGTACGGAAATCAGGAAACTGTCTCGCGAACGCGCCAATCGTCGAAGGCATGATCAGGAAGGACGTAGCACACGTAGAACTTGCCGCCGTACCAGCGGGCGTACGGCACGAAGCCATCGGCATAGCGCGAACCCGAGCAGATCGTCAGGTTCTTTTTGTCGAGGTGGTCATTGGTCTTCCAATGATACCAGAGCTCGAGAAGCATCCGCTCGAGATTGGTCATCCCCTTGATGCCCGCCCCTGTCGCAGTGTTGGCCGATTTGCCCTTATGACATTCGTCGGCTTCGACGCAATCGCGGACGCGAATGGCGTAGGTCTCGATTGGCTCGCGGTCATTGTGGGTGACGGCCTTATTCAGATCGTCGTAAAACCGCCAGACCTTGCCATTGAACCGCTTATAACACAGGCCGAAGACGGCATTGCGGGTCAGACCTTTGGCGACTACGACCAACCAACCGAAGCCAAAACGCTCGGCTGGCAAATTGATGTCGGCCGGATCCCACTCGAGGTCGAAAACCTCACGGTAAAACTGGAGCCAGTCGGCGAGTTGTGGGTTGATGGCTTCGGTAACCAAGTTCTGTCGCAACAATATCTGGCACAAAGCATTGATAGCTCCGTGCAGTTTCTTGTCGTCAGCATGACCCGACCAATACTTGGCCGTCTCGCCGTTGAGCGACTTGAGTCCCTTGCTAACCTTCCCCATCACCATAGTGAGCACCTCGCCCACTTGTTGTGGTTCGGGTAGGACCCTCTCTTTTTTGCGTTTCGCAAACATAGAGCAATTCCTCCATTTCCTTTTTTCAATTATGCCGGGCAGATGTCTGGGAACACCCCAAAATCCAGCCAGCTTCAATCTGTCTTATATTATATACCTATTTTATCAACTTGTCAATAGTCAAAAAACGGTTTGGGTAGGTTTATTTTTGTTATTTATTTAGCAAAAATAAAATGATTTGGAGTGATACCTAATCCTTCCTTACAAACAAAGGTGCGGGCATTTTATTGTTGGCAATGGCCTGATTTATTTTTTCCGCTGTCGTCGACATAATCGGTTCGAGCATTTTGGCAATTTCCCCTACTCCCTGCACTAATTCCGTCACAATTTTTACTGCCTCCTCTTTATTTTCTTTGATCAATTTAAATGGTTGAGTTTGTTGAATTTTTAAATCGAGAGTAGAAATTTTCTGCCAAACAATATCAACCGCCTTGCCAATTTCAAACTCACTTAAAAATTTTACATAATCGGCTGGAAATTCTTTTTTAGTTATTTCGACTGGACCAGCTAAATAATTTTCCGCCATCTTCATCACCCGACTGACTAAGTTGCCTAAACCATTGGCCAGCTTGGCGTTATAGGCCTCGTGAAAACGTTCCCAAGTAAAGTCGCTGTCTTCAAACATCGCCAATTCACCCGCGACAAAATAGCGCAGAGCGTCAGTGTCATATTTTTCAACTACTTCGAGCGGATTGATAACGTTGCCCAAACTCTTGCTCATCTTCTGGCCTCCACTGGTGATAAAACCGTCGATCACTATTTGCTTCGAGGGCGACAGTCCAGCCGCCATCAACATCGCCTGCCACATCGCTGTTTGTTGGCGCAGATTGTCTTTACCACAATACTGAATCGCCCCACCTGTTTCCAGCCACCAGTGATTAAAATTATCTAGGTCATTAGGCCCACCTTCGCTTTCAGCTCTCGCGAGGCAAGGCCAACTGAGCACCGAAATGTAGTTAACCAAGGCATCAAACCAGACATACATGACGTGCTCCGGATCGGTCGGCACCGCAATCCCCCATGGCATTTTTGTCTTCAAACGAGAAATACTGAAATCCTGCAAACCTCTCTCCACCAAAGCCTTGATTTCTTTTTGTCTTTCAGCTGGTATCACAAAATCTGGTCGCTCTTTATATAAAGCTAAAAGTTTATCGCCAAAAGCGGGAAATTTGAAAAAATAATTTTCTTCGTCGCGTAACTCGATGGCCAAATTCGGATGATCGGGGCATTTACCGTTGACCAGTTCGGAATCGGTTTTTTCCAACTCACAACCAATACAATACTTGGTCTGGTAATTTTTTTTGTAAATAAAACCATTTTGATCACAAGTCCGCCAAAAAGCCTGGGCCGAAGCAATATGAGCCGGATCAGTAGTACGAACGAAATTGATGTCTTCACTAATCCCAAGCGGTTTTAAAATAGCCTTGAATTTCTCGGCCAACTGATCCACATAAGCCTGCGGTTCCAAGCCTAGCTCAAGTGCTTTTTGATAAATTTTCTGGCCATGCTCATCGGTGCCAGTATTAAAAAAAACTTCTTCGCCTAAAGCCCGACGATAGCGGGCAATAATATCCGCCCGAATAATTTCCACCGCAAAACCGATATGCGGTTCGGCATTAACATAAGGTAAGGTGGTAGTGATGTAAGTCCGCTCTTTCATTAATTCCCCAACTGACTATTTTGTTGACGGAAAAGTCCCTTGCGAGTTTCAATATCACCGGCTAATTCCATCAGAAAAGTGGCCATTGGCACCGCTAAAATTATGCCCAAAAAACCGGCCAACTTGGCACCAACAATCATGGAAATGACTACCAAAAGCGGTGGCACACCGATAATCTTACGAACAACCAGAGGGTAGATCAAGTGATTTTCAAATTGTTGCACCACCACATACAAACCCATAGTCATTAAGCCGACCGGCACGCCGGCGGAAAAACCTAGAATCACCGCCGGTACCGCCGACAAGACTGGACCAAAAAACGGAATCAATTCAAAAACGGCCGCCAAAATAGCCAAAATCAAAGCATATTTGACTCCTAAGAGAGTTAGGCCTAAAAAGACCAGTGGGCCGATGATCGCCCCCAAAAGAATCTGACCTTGTAGCCAGCCACCAATCTTGGCCTCGACTCTTTTCCATAAATTAATAGCATAATCTTCACTCCGTAACGGCACCACTAAACGCAAGAACTCTTCGACGCCATTGCGCTGAACAGCAATATAAAAAGAAATAACCACAATCATGACAAAACTGAAAATGCCATTGAAAAGAAAACGAATGAGCTCCATGATGTTGGACGGAACGGCTGGCAAATAAGAACCAGCATTGGAATTGATTAATTCGGTCAGAGAAAAATCGTCAATAAAATCGCCGGAAAAATTACTGACTTGACCCCAAGCCTCGTTGGTATGAACAAATGAATTGATTTTGGTCGGCAAAGTTTTGGCAATATCCATAATATCGCCAAAAACCGGTGGAATCATAAAATAAAGAGTACCTAAAACCACGCTAAAACCGATGATATAGACCAATAACACCGCAAAAACTCGCGGAATTTTATATTTTTCAAACCAACCAGAAAAAGGTCGGACGGCCGAACCTAAAACAATCGAGGTTAAAAGAATGAGGATAACTTCTCGTAGAAAATAAGCCAAATAAACCAACAGGCCAATAAAAGCGACCTTCCATAAAGCCGTCCAAGAGATATTCAAGTGACTATTTTTTTCACTAGAGCTATTAAACATCAGTTTATATTACTATAAATCAACCAATTTGGCAAAAACTTCTTTTTTCAGTCCCCGACCAACTAAAACCAAGTGGAGTCCATCCTTTTTAAAGATAGCTTGAGCGGTTTTTTTGATTTCAACCGACGAAACAGCTCTGATGCAACGACAAAATTCTTCTGGTGTTTTTGGGATTTGACCAAGAGTAATTTGCCGACCATAAAAACTAGCTAAATCTTCTGGCGTTTCCAGACCCAGCAACAACCAACTGATTATTTTGGTTTTAACCAAGTTAAGCTCTTTGGCTGAAACTAGCTCGCAAGTCAAACGGCGCAATTCCACAAAAATAGTTTTGAGCACGATTTCAATTTTCCCAGCATCGAAACCGCCGGCGATCACAAAAGCACCATAATCGGCTTGCGCATCATGCCAAGCCGATACGCCATAGGCGGCACCCAATTTATGTCTCAAAATTTTATAAAGCCGAGAATTTAATCCTCCGGCCAAAATCGCCGAGATTAGACCAGTAGCAAACTCTTCCGTCTGGCCGATCTTAGGAGCAGGAAAACCAATTCTCAATTTTATTTGATCGATTTCCTTGCGATAACAAACAATTTTGGGTTGTAAAAATTTTATTTGATCATAAGGACTATCATTTGATTTTTCGACAACTAAACCAGATCCTACCCAACCACCAAATTTATGTTTAATAAAAGTTAAAACTTCTTTCTGTTTAAAATTACCGGCCACGATTATCAGCGTGTTTGTTGGTTGATACTTTTCTTTTTTAAAGGCCAACAATCGCTTGCGATTAAAATTTTTAATCGTGTCTTCGGCGCCTAAAACCGGCCGGCCAGCCGGCAACTGACCATACATCAATTCTCGTAATTTAAAGAAACAAAAATTATCCGGATTATCCCAAGAACGTTTGACCTCCTCGCCTACCACTTTTTTCTCTTTGGCAATGTCGGTATTTTTAAACAGGGAATCAAAAAAAGTTTCGCTGACCAACTTGGCCGTCGCGAGGATTTTTTCGGCGGAAGCCGAAGCATGAAAAACCGTGGAAAAATAATTGGTATAGCCGTTATTGTCAGCCCCCAACAAGTCAAAAGCCTCTTGCAAAACAATAGCATTGCGATGGCCAACTGTGCCATCAAAGTGTAGATGTTCCAAAAAATGAGCCAGACCAGCTTCTGCTGGTTTTTCTTTATTAGCACCAACCCCTACCGCCACAGCGAAAAAGGCTGAATAACTTTCCGGTCGAGGCACCAACAACACTCTAACCCCGTTGGGTAAAGTGAGAATTTTGAAATTTTTCATAGAAACTCTATCTTACTCTTTAACCAGACCAGCGCCAACCAACGACCGAAATTCTTCAAGTGAGCCAGTATTTAGACTATCGGCATTGGCACTAACATCTTTATTGGCAAAAGAATCAAAGCCAAATAATCTGACCAGCGAGACAAGATCGGGCTGACTTTCGACTTGACTCAAACTGGGGGTAAAAGCAATTTGAAAAGAAGCTTCTCGGGGCGGTGAATCAAAACCTAAGCCAGCTGGTAAAACACCGACCTCCCACGAAACTTGTCGACTGGAAGGGTCAAAACTTATTTTTTCATTTTGAGGATAGATAGCATTTTGCCAATCAATATAGACCGGCAAGGTAGCAACGATTTTAACATTTCGCACTTCGTTGGCAGGATTGATCGCCAACCAAGTCACCGTATAGGTAGTTTTAGCTTCGACTCTCGGACTAGCTGGGCCACTGTTGGTAAACGGACCGGTAGTATAAGAAAGTTGCGAAGCAATTTGTGGAACAGACAAAATTTTAATAGTCTTTTTGAGTTCTGTTCGCACTTGATCGGACTGATTTTCTTCACTGATCCTTCGACCGCTGACAATAAGGGACAGATCGACTTGCGGATTACGTGACAGATTGCCACGCAGAGCCGATAGAGGTAACATCGAAAAATCAAAACTAACACTACCCGTTTCTCCCGGTCGAATCATTGCTAGACTTTCGACTAAACTTTTATTCCAAATAATTTTGTCGTCTTGCGAACGATAAAAACCGTTTTCTACTTTGATCGATCGGCGATCGATCGCCGATCCCACCAAAGACATTTCCATCTCTAAATCACTGATATTGTCCGGTAAATTATTGATCCAATCAATTTTTCCCTTGACCAGATCTTTTGGTTTCAAGATCACTTCGGAGCCGGCTTGACCATTCAATGACAGTTCTGTGCCAATAAAAGGATTCTTAATGACTAAGGTTTTAAATATGTCACCATAAGAAAAAGATTGGCTATTGTCACCATCAACAGACGGCCCCACCACGATACGAAAACTTTTATTTTCATTTTCTTGACCAGTCAAAACACCAGTTACGGTTAATTTTTTTTCCACTCCCGCCGTAATATCACCCAGGGACCAAATATGACCATCCAAAGTTGGAGCCAAACTGGAATCTTTTAATTGAAAACCGGGTGGAAAAGAAATATCTAAAATTAAATCATTGAGAATCGTTGGTGAATTGGAAACCAGATCAATATCAAAACTAAACTCGCGACCGGCGTTTATTTCGTCAGGTAAATTAGCGGTCATAGTGACGGGAGAATCACTGATCGTAAAATCATATTCAACTTTTTTGGAAAAAACATTATTCGATTCGGCCAAACGATATTCAAGCGTTAATTTAATTTTTTGTTGGCTACCCTGTCCCCCAAAAACCAAAACTTGAAGAGTTTTATTAATCGTCTCGCCCGTCGGAATATTTTTTAAATCAAAAACCTCTCGGCGTAAATCCAAAGTGGCGTCAACAGCTGAGCGAGTTCCGGCCGGATATTCCACCAACAATCGAGCCGACTCCAAGGCTGTTTTATTGCGATTGATGATAGAAGTCTGGAGATTAATCGCTTCCCCCGCCTTCAGACTCACTGGTCCGCGAACATCAACAACGATATTGGAATTGGAAATCAAGTTCGAACCGTTTAAAATCACGATCACGGCCACTACAATTGCCACCAAAAAGAAGGCGGTCGCGCCGATTAAAAATTTTTTAATTAAGCGCCAAGAAGCAGAATTGCTATCTTCGCCAAAATCCTCAATCAAATCTCCCGACCAAGTCTCCTCGCCACCACTGGTTTCAGTTTGATTCAAGCGAGAACGCTTGAGACGCACATTGGCCAAAGTCCCCTGCTCCAAGCGATGTTGCAAATCACCTAATCCGCTTTTTTCTTCTGATTCAGGTAAAGACATATAAATTGAATTATAGCATTACTTACTCTACCAATGAAGTTCTTTTAGAGTTTTATTTAAATATTGGACGACGTAATGACTAGTCTTTGGTTCGGCCAATAAAGTCAAATCTGTCACTGACCAATTTTTTTCGGAAACAAAACGGTCAAGCTGACGATCTGATTTCAAATAACCAAGATGGTGGAGCAGTCGCAAAACTGCCATTTTTTCAACAGCTAAAATCAGATCTCGATCTTTCAATTTGGCCAACCAACCAAAAACTTCTTTTAATTCGGTAAAAATTTCTCGACTCTCTTCCTCTTCAATCAAAATCAAGAGCAAACGAAAAATATGGCCAACAATTGCTCGTTTTTCGACTGAAGAAAGTGAGCCGAAAAAATCATTCGATTTTTCCGCCGAGACTAGACGCCAAAATTCTCGACCTCGGACTAAAGAATAATGACCATAGGAAAAATCGGTGATATTGGCTCGTAATTTAGACGTTTCTTTGCGCACCCCTTGAGCCACGACGACAATCAGACCAAAATCCGGAGTAAAAAGATAGAGCATTTTACTGTCTTCGGAACGTGGTCGATATTGTAAGATAAAACCTTCGGTATGATAAAGGCGATGGGACATTTACTCATTAGAAAAGATTTCTAAGTAAATTGGCGTATCGGCAATTTCACCAATCAGTGATTGCTCCGAGGTTAAAGTCGAGAAATCAATATCGAGCAAGCCGGCTGATTGTTTAATTTCATTTAGATACTTTTCAACAAGAACTTTGATGGGATTATCAACAGACATTTTGACATTGATTTTATCTCCGGCAACAAGTTTTTTTTGTTTGCGCCAATCTTGAATCAGACGAATCAGTTCGCGGACCAAGCCTTCGGCCTGCAAATCAGAACTTATCGTCGTTTCTAATTGTAGAGGTTCAGCGAGCGTCGAATCACAAATAATTTCTTTGATATTTAATTCATCTTTTATTAAGTCGAGTAAATCTTCTTGGCTGGCAAATAAATTTTCACGCAAAGTTAAACTGGCTAATGGTTGTCGCACCTTGATCCCCGCCGACATCCGCAACTCTAAACCTAAGGTCACAATTTTTCTTACTTCTGACATTTTTTCCGTCAAATCTTGGTCAAAATCTTTTTTAGTTGGCCAAGTGGTCAAATGAACACTCTCGGCTGATTGGTTTTTAGTTAGACGCAAATAAATATCCTCGGCCACAAAAGGCGCGAAAGGGGCCAACACTTTAGCGGTCTCAATCAAAACAAACAATAAAGTATTGTTGGCCTCTTCTCTCACCAAGGTTTCTTCACTGCGAAAACGATCACGCGAACGACGAAGGTACCAATTGGATAAATCATCAATAAAACCATCGAGAGCCCAAATCACTCGGTCCAATTTATAAAGCTCCAACTCACTTTCTACCTTGGCTATCAATTCATTTAAACGCGAGATGATCCAACGATCCAAAACATGATGAGATGAAGGCAGGCTAATTTCGCCACCAGTTACATTGCCATATAGTTCCAAAAAACTGACCACGTTCAGCAGACGGGCAATGATTTTGCGACTAATCTCGCCCACCCCCTTTTCCGAAAAATTAAGATCTTCCGCATGAACCACCGGCGATGACAACATATAGAGTCGCACCGCATCGGCGCCATATTTATCAAATAATTCCTGTGGGTCGGAATAATTTTTCAAATGTTTGGACATCTTTTGACCATCTTCCGCTTGAACCATGCCATTAACGACCACATTTTTGAATGGGCTTTTGCCGAACAGCCCGACTCCCAAAACAATCAAAGTGTAAAACCAGCCTCGAGTCTGATCTTGACCCTCGGCGATAAAATCAGCTGGAAAACCTAGGCCAGTTTCAGGATTGAATTCCGGCTGAGCTTGACCCAGAAAATGATTTTGACCATAAGGCATCGAGCCGGATTCAAACCAACAATCAAAAACATCCAGCACTCTTTTCATGTCTCCGCCACAAGCGCAGGACATTTTTACTTCATCAATATATGGTCGATGATAATCCAAATCAAAATTGGCGTTGTGGGGATAAGATTTAAAATTTAATGGTCTAACTTCGGCATTATTCATACCGGTTTCTTTCCAACCGACTTTTTCTAAAGTTCTATTATCAATTCCAGCTGAAGAAAAAACCATTGCCCGTAAAGGTAAACCATGGCTGACAATTAAGATATTTTTGCCAAGATATTTATCTTCCAAATCAAACAAGACGGCCATAACGCGAGCCTTCATTGCCATCACTGTCTCTCCACCATCAGGCGCTTTTTCAATTTTATCTTTTATGGTTGGTAATTCTTTTTCGTACGCGGTCCAACTTTGACCGTCCAACACTCCAACATTTATTTCTCTTAAACCGTCGGCCAACTCAATCGGCACTCCCAACTCTTGAGCTAAAATTTCCGCTGTCTCTTTAGCTCGACGGAACGGTGAAGAAATAACCAGATCAATTTTTTCAGTCTGTAATTTCTTGGCCGTTGCCATAACTTGATTTTTGCCCTCGGTCGTCAAACCATCTTTATTTTCATTTTTAAAACTAATTCGATTATCGAGATTGCTAACAGCTTGGCCATGACGCATTACCCAATAATTATTTTTAACCGATTGACCAGCTTGTTGCAATTCTGCCAGTGAACCAAAAACTTTTTTCTCTTGGCATTGACCACACCGCCAGACTGGTAAAGGCGCGCCCCAATACCGAGTTCGTGAAATCGCCCAATCACGTGCCCCCTCTAGCCATTTACCGAAACGACCCTCTTTGATATTGTCTGGCACCCAATTGACAGTTCGGTTTTCGGCCACCAATTTATCTTTAATCGCCGTCACTTTTACAAACCACGATGAAGTCGCATAATTGAGCAGTGGCGTATCACAGCGCCAACAATGCGGATAGGAGTGAACAATTTTTTCTTTGGCCAAAAGTGCGCCTTTAACAGCCAATAATTTCAAAATTTCAATATCGGTTTTTTGAGGTTCAGCCTTTGGTTTGACCGACAAACCAGCCAAACCATCCCCCATTTCTGGCTTAAAAGTTCCGTTCATAGCAACAGGTTGAACAAAAGGTAAATTTTCTTTCTGACCTAAATTCATATCATCCTCCCCAAAAGCTGGGGCAATATGCACGACCCCCGTACCATCTTCAGTCGTGACAAAATCAGCACCATAAATCTGCCAACCATTGTCGCGATTTTTTAAAGTCTCATCTTTCGAGTAATAATCAAAAACCGGTAGATATTTTTTACCAATTAAATCAGCGCCTTTTAATTCTCCAATAATTTCGAACTTCTCATTCTTAAAAACATCATTTAATCTGTCCTTGGCTACGATTAAAAAATCATCTAAAATTTTTATTTTACAGTAATTTATTTCCGAACCAACAGCCAAAGCGACATTGCCCGGCAAAGTCCACGGCGTAGTCGTCCATGCCACAATAAAAGTTTTAGGTTGATCAACTAATTCAAACTTCACATAGACCGAAATATCAGTGACGTCTTTATAACCTTGATTGACTTCAAAATTCGACAAGGTGGTCTCACAACGGGGACAAATCTGCATTGACTTATAGCCCTCGTAAATTAAATCTTGATCATAAAGATTTTTAAAAATCCACCAAATACTTTCGGTATAACTCGGATCCATTGTCCGATAATCATCTTCCATATCGACAAAGCGGCCGAGGCGCGGAATGATTTTTTTCCATTCGTCAGCATAACGCAAGACGCTCTCGCGGGCGCGTTCATTGAAATTGCCAACACCATAATCTTCAATATCTTTTTTTGTCTTGAGATTGAATTCTTTTTCGATCAGGTTTTCGATCGGCAAACCATGGCAATCCCAACCCCATCGTCTGGGCACATGGTAGCCCTGCATGGTTTTATAACGCGGGATGACATCCTTAATGATGCTGGCCAAAAGATTACCAAAATGAGGCAAGCCGGTGGCAAATGGCGGACCATCATAAAAAGTAAAGATACCTTGAGGAGAAGCTTTTTGGTCAGTTTGAGTAAAAATCTTTTTTTCTTGCCAGCGAGCTAAAATCTCCTCTTCACGCTTGGCAATCGTCGATTTTTCCCCACGAGAATTTTCTTCATTCATTTGACCAATTTACCGTAAAAGACAGTGGCTGGCAAATTAAAATTACATTCTTTCCGGTGCTTCGATGCCCAATAAATTCAAACCGTTTTTCATAATTGTCGCCGTCGCTTGAGTTAAAGTTAATTTCCACGTCTCATCTTCACTACCGATAATTTTTTCCGTGGCATAAAAAGCGTTAAAAGTGCCAGCCAATTCATGTAAATAAGTACAGAGGTAATGTGGGGCGTATTCTTTAGCGGAACGTTCCACCACTTCCGAGAAACGATATAACCAACGTTCCAAAAGTTTACCCCCTTCCCCAGTTTCCCGAGGAGTCTCCTCGGGAAAATTATTAACAGCTTTAGCTAACACCGCTTTAGCGCGAGCATAGGTATATTGCAAATATGGACCGGAATTGCCTTCGAAAGCAATCGATTTGTCTAAATCAAAAATCAAGTCTTTACCAATATCTTGACGCAGGATTGAATATTTTACCGCCCCGACCGCAATCTGATCCAGAACTTCTCCACTGGCTTCTATTTTCTTTTCACTAATTTTTTCTACCAAACGCTCTTTGACTGCGATCAGTAAAGATTCAGCCGTAATCACTTCCCCGATCCGCGAAGACATTTTACCGGTTGGCAAACGCAACATCCCATGAGGTAAATGCTTGGTTTTGTCAGCCAAAGCCGGAAAAACTTTTTTCATTGCCGACAGTAAAACTTTAAAATATTCGACGATTTCGTTACCAGTGACAATAATCGATCGATCATAGGGATATTGATCGTATTTTATTTTGGCCAAACCTAGCTCTTTGGCTTCATAAGTCGGCAGGCCTTCACGATTGATAAAAACCCGCGTATGTAAACCAGCCTGTTCACCCTGATAAACAATCGCCTGATCACTTTTTACAAAAACATCCGGTCGACTCAGGACTGTCTCTCGGCCAAATTGGCCCGTCTCACTTTCAAAAAAATAGTAGTCAAATTTTGTCCCCAGCCGTTTATAAATTGATTCAAAATAATCCAAACTCAATTGGCGACCACGATCATATAAAGCATTTATTTCTGCATCCGATCGATCATAAATTTTTTTATTAACGACAATAACTTTATTTTTAAAGTCATCATTTTCTTCGTACTTTTTTGAACCGCCGGCGTAAGCGTTTTCTAAAGCAGATTTTTCTTGCCAATCAATCTTAGTTTCTAGCGAATAAGCAATCGCCTTGGCCACATGCAGACCGACATCACCTTGGTAACAAGCTCTTTTGATTTCGGCGCCGGTCGACTCCAAAATTCGAGCCACCGCTTCGCCGATTGTGTTACTCATCAGATGACCAATGTGAAAAAGCTTAAAGGGATTAGGATCGGTGTATTCAACAATTATTTTTTGATTTTTATTTTCTTCTTGACTAAAATTTGAACTGTTATTTTGATCGGTTGCTTCTTTGATATTAGAAGTCAAAAAGTTTCTGGTTAAGGTTAGGTTGATAAAACCGGGACCGGCGACTTCCGCTTTTTCCAACCACTCCAGATTTTCTTTTTGACGGTAGAGATGTTGGATAATTTCACTCGCCAGCTCTTTCGGCTCACGATTGTGTTTTTTGGCCAAAATCATAGCCACATTGAGCGCATAATCGCCAAACCTTAAATCTGTCGGATGTTCCAGTAGGAAATCGTTATTAGGCAAACCAGAGGCCTGCACCGCCTCCTCCACCGCCAATTCAATTTTCTTTTTTATCATCATTATCGAAATCTTAACATAGCTAAAGAGCTGGGACTAGTCAGAAATTATTGTGATTGACTAGCCCCTCTTTCCTGTTAGGATTGGAGTGGAAATTTGAACCCTACAACAAACAACAATCTGGAGGAGACAACTAATGAACGAATACAGTTCGCGAAAACCGGATCAACAATATCAAGACCTGTTACGTCTGATATTGGAAAAGGGAGAAAGGCAGACGCAAAACAATCAAGCGGTTCCTTGCACCACCTTTTTCAAACCGCCGGACTTGGATTTTGACTTGAGCAACGGGGCGCCACTGATCACCGAACGCAAAATCGGTTTTTGGCGCAAGGCCGTCGGCGAAATCTTTGCCATGATTAACGGTGCCCATACCGTTGATCAATTCAAGTCTTATGGTTGCGATTGGTGGTCACAATGGGGCACCAAAGAGGTTTGCACTTCTCTCGGGCTACCCGAGGGAGACTTCGGACCCGGCTCTTACGGCGTCGCCTTCCACAACTTTCCCACCCCGGGACGAGAGGGCGGCTTTAACCAATTCGAGGCTTTGGTCCGTGGCTTAATCGAAAAACCGTGGTCGCGAACCAATCTCGTCAGCCCTTGGGTGCCATACTATGCTTCGGAATTTGGAGACCGAAAGGTTTTCATTGCTCCCTGTCATGGTTGGATAACCTGCTACGTTCATGGCGACCAATTGGATATGTGCATGAAGCAAAGATCGTGCGATGTTCCGATCGGCTTACCAGCCAATTTGATCCAATATGCAGCGCTGTTGCTGACGTTGGCCCAAGTGGCCGGTTTGAAACCGAGACGTTATATCCACTCCATCGATCATGCCCATATTTATGACGACCAACGTCAGAACGTGGAAAAAATGCTCGAACGAGAACCGCTTCGTTTCCCAACCCTGAGGATTACTGATCCGACAATCAAAAACTTGTTCGCTTTTCGAGCCGAGCATTTCGAGATTGCCGATTATGATCCCCATCCAGCCATAAACAACATCCCAGTAGCCTTTTAGAAAGGAAGGAGATTCTAAATGAAAAAAATATCGATGGTTGTCGCGACCGATCGAAGTGGAATCATCGGTTGCGACGGTCAGTTGCCGTGGGACATTCCGATAGATAGACGTCGATTCAAAAATCTGACGATGGGCCATCCCGTCATCATGGGGAGAAAGACTTTCGAAAGTATCGATCCAAGATTCCGTCCTCTCCCCGGCCGAACCAACATCGTTTTGAGTCAGACGATGACTGATGTCGAGAAAGTGGTTGTCGCCAGAGACATATCTCAAGCCTTGCAGATGGCCGAGAGCGCCCCCGGCAATGAAGAAATCTTTGTCATTGGTGGTCATAGTGTCTACCGCGATTTCTTGCCTTTCACCAATCGAATCTACTGGACACTGGTGGGTATGGATTGTCATCTGGATACAGAACGAACTTATGTTCGTTTCCCGACCAGTCTGCTATCGAGCGGTTGGAAAATGGGCAAGTTCGAGATGCCAGATTCTGGTAGTGCCGATCGTCCAGCCATCGCCTTCTTCACCTTCGACAGATAGAACCTTCCCCCCCCGCTAGCGCCTAGTCGCTAGCGGGGGTATTTTTTTTATATTATACTGCGAAAAATATGATCAAAAAAATTCTAAACTTTCATCATGCGCGAGCCGGCGGACAAACAGAAAAGATGAAGAAAATCGCTTCGGAAAAAATTTGTCCATTCTGTCCTAAATATCTGGCCAAATATCATGACGCCCCGATTGAAAAAAAGGGACGATATTGGGCGGTAACCAAAAATGACTACCCCTACGAGGGATCAAAATGGCATTTTTTATTTATCCATCGTCGCCACATCGAACAGGCTTCGCAAATTACCGGCCCAGCTTTTTCTGAACTATCTCAACATTTAAAATATTTAATTAAAAAATATAAATTACCGGCTGGCGGTTTTTTTATGCGCTTTGGTGATTCAGACTACACCGGCGCCACCGTTATACATCTTCACGCCCACCTCATAGTTGGAGGGCCAAGAAATAAAAAAACTAAACCATTAGAAGCACCTCTGGGTTATAAAATACAGAAAAAGTAAACCGCCTCAAACCATTTCTGGTTCAGGGCGGTATAACACGACGAGATAACTACTCGGAAAAATCCACTCTGATAATTTCCACCTCGCCGGCGGAGAGAATCTCGAAAGCATCGCAAACCGAGTAGCCTTCGTGGTAGAAGAGGCGACGAACTCCAGCCGGCACGATCAATCTTGCGCACATAGGACAAGGAAAAGTGCTGACATACAGATCAGCGTTAAGGAGAGAAGACTCCGACCGAGCCATCATGGAGACGACCGCTGCTTCAGCATGAATCGCACCACAAATTTCCATTCGTTCGCCGAAATCAAAACACTGTCGAATATCACCATCGATCACCGAAGAAAAGTCTGTCGGCAGATGCTTGTTGAAAGCCATGGCCAAAATAAGACCCTCCCGAACAGCCACGGCTCCAACTTGTCGCCACCAGTCGGACGATTTTTGGGCCTCGTCGATACAGGCCGCCATCACTTCTTGATCGAAATCATCCAAACTGATCATTCGGTTTGGATTAACTTCTTGTTCGCTGGTAACATTTTTCTTGTGCCAACGAGTGAAGATGTTGTGGAACTCGACAGTTCTGCCGACGAGATATCTCTCGGCAAAATCTGTCATCACCTCATCCTGTGGCAAAGCAAAAACAGCCGAGCTGATCGACAGGAAATGAAGAATGTCATCCCGAGAGATCACTCGGGCGAGAAAACCTAGACCAGTCAACATTTCAACTGATTCGTCAGGTCTGACGGCGCGCAGGTCGTGTTCCAATTGCGAATATTCCGTAATCAAATCTTCACCCAACACCAAGACCAGTGCTTGTTGCGAGTGAAAGAATTTGAGAAGTTCTCGATGCACCACCGGCACATAAGCAACGACAGCTTTCGAACAATCACGCAGATCGAATTCTTCCATCACTAACTCTCCTTTTTGTTTTGAGCCAATTCACTGACGACCGAACTGTTGGCGTATTGGTCTTGTCCTTGATCACTACCATTTGAAGCCCCGATCATCGACGAGATAATATCGCGAACTTCGATCAGTTTTTCAACCCCACCCGTCATCATCATGCGCCGAATCCGTTCGGTGGTGAAAATTCTGGCCTGAGCCGGCAAAACAACAATCTCGCCACAGAATTCGCGCACGGTCTGCAGATATGGTTCCTTGGAATCTTCAGAGGTTTCGGACACGACAAAAACATCTGGTCTCATCACCCGAATGAACTCGATCGGATCCTCTCCCTCGACGAGCGGATAGATCAAATCAACTGGCCGAGCAAACGAAAGCATCTCGACCCTTTCGACCAAGGGCACGATCGGACGATGAATGTTGTCTGGTTTGCGTTGTCTGACCACCTCATCCGAATCTACTTCGACTATACTGATATGGCCACGGGAACGCATTTGGTCGAGATAACGACCATGACCAATATGGAACAGATCCCAGACACCGGTCGTCGAAGAAATCTTGAAACCAGATTCCCGCAAATAACCCACCACTCTGGCGAGCACCTGCAAATTATCAATCACTCGTTGTTCCGGAGCGATTTTTTCTCCCCGAATAATCATACCCAGATCTGCTAAGGTCATAAACACCTACCTTTCTCTTTTTGTTTTATTTACCATCGGGAACGATTCCCTTTTCCTTATCCAATTGTCAAACAAATTCCACTGCTAAACTAACACAACCTTAGTTAAAAAGAAAACACCGGCGCGCTCAGTAAAGCGCGCCGGTGTTTTCAATATTTTTTAATTAGTCACCTCGATCCCCATCGAACGAGCCGAGCCCTCGATCGTCTTCATGGCCGACTCGACGTCCGAAGCGGTCAAATCAACCAATTTTTTCTCGGCAATCTCACGAATTTGCGCCTTGGTCACCTTGCCAGCCCGACTGACCAAGTTTTTACCGGAACCTTTTTCAATCTTGGCCGCTTTTTTCAAAAAGTCGGAAGCTGGCGGAGTTTTTAGAATAAAATCAAAACTGCGATCGGCATAAACAGAAATCTCCACCGGAATAATCGAACCGACCATTTCCGCCGTCGCCGCATTAAATTTTTGAACAAAATCACCAATGTTAACACCCGCCGGACCGAGAGCGGTACCAACTGGTGGCGCTGGATTAGCTTTACCAGCCGGAATTTGTAATTTAATTTTCTTTTCTACCTTTTTAGCCATGATTATGTGAGTGCGATGCCAATCTACGAATTCATGCGAATGATACGAATGACCCTAATCGGCTTTAAATACTGATTTCTAAAGTTGATGACCAATCCTAGCTTATAATTTCCTGCTTGTAAATACCTTTGCATTTGATAATAATCGTCTTTCCTAATTACTGGTTTGGCCTTCAAATCAACCAAAATTTTGCCTTCGATCTCAAAGTCAACGATATTGCTGCGACTATTATCAATTGTTTCTACTGACAATTCTTTCTCGCGAACATATCTAACCCTTTCATTCTTCAACAATTTCTCAAATGCATCACCATACTGCTTTTCCCGACAGAATCTCCCTAATTCATTATGAACTTTGAATAAAAGACCATTGACCAGAAATGATAATTCTTTATGTATTATTTTATCTTCTGATCCGAATTTATTCGTAGATTCGCGCATTTTATTCGAATCATTTGCATCGAGGACTAAATGTGTTTAACCTGAAGGAAATCTAACTCGACCGGCGTCTCACGACCAAACATCGAAACCAAAACTTTAACCTTGCCCCGATCTTCATCAATTTCACTAACTTTACCTTCAAAATCTTTGAAGGGTCCGTCAACAATCGACACTGTTTCGCCTACCACTAAATCAATTTTGTGTTTAACGCTATCATCACCCATGCGCGAAAAAAGCTCTTCGACTTCTTTGATTTCCAATGGTACCGGCACCACGCCTGAACCAATAAAACCAGTCACTCGTGGCGTATTACGCACCACATACCAAGAATCGTCAGTAACGATCATATCGACAAGAACATAGCCGGGATAAATTTTTTCTTCTTGAACTACTCGCTTGCCACCCTTGATCTTGGCTTTCTTTTCCACCGGTACAATGACATTAAAAATTTTATCTTCCATCCCCAAAGACTCAATACGCTGTTTGAGATTACGCGCGACCGCGTTTTCGTAGCCGGAATAAGTGTGGATAGCATACCAGTTCCGACCCTGGTCTAATTCTTGTCTAACCATAATAATTTTTTATTTAAAAATAATATCTTTTAAACCGGTAGTAAAAAGCAAATCAAAAGCCCCGAGCAAAACTCCAACTCCGAGCGATAAAACCAAAACCAATAAAGTATAGTTAAGAACCTGATCGCGAGTCGGCCAAGAAACGTGCTTCATTTCACCTCTGGTGTCTTTGAGATAATCAATAAATGACATATTTTTGTATTTAAAAATGCCCCGCAGGGCTCATTTGATAATACTCCTAAAAATAAAATTAGTCAACAATCCTCGCTTGGTGATGCCAAGCGAAACTGACCCCGAAAATCAAGGCAGAAATCAGCGCGGAAACCAAACAATACTGGCAAAATGAGTCGAGGATAAAAGCCTGAACCGCCACAAACCAAATCGAAAAACACACCGCGACCAACGATAACCAAAAAATAATTTTAGCAAAAACCTCCTTGCGCAGATCCAAATAAGCAATAATTAAAATAAAAGTGGTTAAATAAAAAAGGAGCCCAAGCAAGGCTACCGGCAGACCAAACAAGGTCGCATAAGCACTAGTCGTTACTGTTTCGCAACCATTAGAAATAGTACAAGCTAAAGCCGTTCCCCGAAAATGCGAGATCGTCAAATAAGTCGCGTCGACAAAACCGGCAAAAGCCAAAATTAAAATCAGTGGAATAAACCACTTATCGGCTTGCAAGCGCCTGGTCGAAAATTTGACGGAATTCTTCATAACTGCGGGGATTAGTAATTATTTTACCATTGAAAGCAAAAGCTGGGGTATATTCAATCCCTAAACTTTTTCCTTCAGCTAATTGTTTCTCGACCCTCTCTTTCAATTTCGAATCACTTAAATCTTGTCTAAATTTTTCTATATCTAAACCAAGTTCGATCGCGTAAGAAACAAAAACTTCTTGGCCAGTCTTTTTTGTCCAAAGATCTTGACGAGCAAAAAGTAAATCATGCATCTCCCAAAATTTTCCCTGTTGACCCGCCGCTTCTGATGCTAGAGCCGAATTCATCGCTTGCGGATGAAAAAACCAAGGATAATGTCGAAAAACAATTGCCAACTTATTGCCATAATCAGTCTTTAATTTTTCTAATAAGACGCTGTATTGAGCACAAGCTGGACATTCAAAATCGCTGTAATTAATTAAAATCAAGGGGGCGGTGGCTGAACCCTTGATCCAATCATCATTTTTGATTGATAAAATTTGGCTAGAACTGGTCGCGACACCATTCTGAATACCATCCCGTTTAGAAACCAAGCGGTCAACCTGCCAGATAGTTAAAGCCACCAAAATCAAAGCGCCGGCCCAGATAGAAAATCGAATCAAACGACGACTGATTTGCCGTTTTTTTTCCGCTTGTTTTTTCTCGGCTTTGGCCTGCTGACGCTGTTCATATCTAGTAATATTTTCATGATTGAAATCATCCATATCTAGGCACTTTACCAAAATTAACCAAAAGACTCAATCACTTAAAAAGTATTGCCAAAAAAATCAAGAAGCATACAATTATCTGATATGAATCATGGTGATGAAAGACGAAAATCTTATCGAGCTAATTGCAACTTGAACGTTGGTGTCAGTGGTGACGGCAAAGAAGTTCGGGCTGAATCTTTAGATATCAGCGAGACCGGTTTCAAGCTTCGCAGTCATCGTCGATTTGTGCCCGACACTCGTTACGAATTATCTTTTACCTTGAGTCCCGAGGTGGCCAATATCGACTGCGTGGCCACCGTCGCTTGGATAAACAAAATAGACGATCCGGATATTTTTTTGACCGGCTTTACTTTTTCCGAAATGTCGCAAGAAAATTTGCTAAAGATTCGCCAGTTCATCGAAGAAAAAGGCAACTCCCAAGATGACATCTAACAAAAAACTCCTTCAAAGGAGTTTTTTGTTGTAATTTAAATTTAGTAGTGATCCGCTTCGTCAGCTTGGGCCTCGGCCTTAGTGGCATGGATCGTGCCATCGCGGTGTTCCGGTGGAGTATAGATCGTGTAGAGCTTCATCATCTCCGACCCACGATTAATCACGTTGTGCTTGACACCAGCCGGAATTACGATCGCTGAACCATCGTCAATCGTCGTCTCTTCGCCATCTAAAACCGCTACCCCTTCACCCGATTCGATGCGAAGAAATTGATCAACATTTTCGTGCACTTCTTCTCCAATATCTTCTCCGGCCTGCAAAGCCATCACTACCAGCTGGCTTTTAGGGGTCGTAAAAAGCACTTCGCGAAACTTATCATTTGCTAAAGTTTTATCTTCAATATTTGCAATATAGCCACTCATATTTTTATAAATTAATCTTCTAACGTAATTATTGTAGCACAAGAAAAGCCCGTGTCGTACCTGACGACGCGGGCTTGAGTAAGAAGCATGGGTGATGATCAATCACACCCAATGGCAATACCTTCGCTGGTGTTATTTTTCCCCGCTCTTCGTAGACGCTCGGCATCTTCTGGAGAGAGTTTGCCGTAGGCCAACATTTCTTCGACCACCCGATCCACGCTTTCTTCGGGGATAAAACAGCAACCTTCTTCGAAGTCAAAGTCCCTGATCGGTTCATAGGTGGCTACATCGATGACGCAATGTTGTTGATCGCACCAACAACAAAGAGCGGTACGCGGATCTTTGTCGGCCGAATTTTCCATTTCCATCGCGACGGTCATACCTCTCGGTCCATCAATGACAGATTTGACCTTCCACGTGTGGCCACTTATTCCACGACCTCCACGATCAAGAACTCGGTCAAACGGCTTCAGAGCGAGAAATTTCTCCCGAAATCGCACGCGCCGTTCTTCTTTCCATTTGTTATCTGACCCCATAGTCTTAACACCTCCTCTCTCTTTTTTGTTGTAATCTATCTACCAAAAACTCCAAGTTAACTACTAACACAAATCAATTAATATGTAAATGACAAATGTGCGCCACCAGGCGGCGAACATGAAATTAAAAATTTACTTAAACCCCCTGATACAACTCATTCAATTTAGCCCTTGTTCTTTCCCCCACCATGCCCGTGGCCGGCAAAATGCCATATTTTTCTTGAAAAGCTTTGACCGATTTTTCGGTGCAAGAACCAAATTTGCCAGACAAAGGACAATCATTTTTGGTTTCGCCCGCCGGCGGATACACCCCTTCCAAAACCAGCGCTGCTTGTAAACTTAGAATATCTCGGCCGATTCTTTCTTTTTTTTCTAAATCATTTTCCCAAGTAAAAGGCAGAAAGTGGGTTTGTTTTTGTCCGCTAGTCGTCACTTTTTCACCAAAAAAATCCATCAGACCTAAATAAGTTTGGAGCGCCAAATCAGATATTACCACCGCTCGTAAATTTCTGTTGGTAAAAGACGGCTCATAAACATAACCATATTCCATCAACAAACCGGCCCCGTCGAGAGTGTTGTAGGCACCGATGGCGATCAAATCCTGTGATTCGACTACCCCCACATCTTCTCTCGGCAAATCACTTTGGGGATAGAAAATCCGTAATCGTTTTTGCACCGCTTCGGCGAGAGCTTTCGAACCTTTAGCATTGGAAAACTGACTTTCCGGAATATAGATCGAAAAACCGGAGTACTCACCTCTCGAACCTAATTTCTTGCGGGGATAATCATTGAAATGAATATGAATAACAATGTCCTCCTTATTTTCATTAGCCCATTTATTGATGCCATACAATTTAATCGCGGTGTCGTTGGGCGCTCGATTATGTTCAATCTCGCTGACCGCTCGCAATTTGCCGGTCCGTAAAAATTCTGTCATCAAATTTTTTTGACTAGCAATAAAATCTGAAATTATATTGCGATTAGTGTTAAAATAATTAGCCAAAATCGGATTATAACCATTTTCCATTCGCGCCAAAGTTACGTCTAAAGCAGAATTTTTATTTAACAACTTATACAATTCTTCACCCAGTTCCAAGTTGAGTTTGGCTTCAGTGGTATTGCCAAATTGCGCACCAACAGTTTCATTGTCATGTCCGGGCACGATCAAAACTTTCATCTTTCGCCCGCCGTTTTTGGCTTGCACAAAAGTCGTCTGCAAAGATTCTTTAGTCGAAGAATCAACAAAAAAAACCGAAGCGGTAAATTTTTGAACTTGGGAAAACAATTTTTCAAAACTGGGCTGAAAAACGACAGTCATCAGAACGGCCAACAAAAAAACAATGACAGATAAAGGCAGGATTTTCTTCATCTAATTATTATATTTACAAATCCCGATTATATAAAGGCACAAAAAACTGACGTCATTCTTCACTTTGGGTGATAATCGGGAGTTGAACCCGAACTTGACCCTCCACAGGGGTCCGTGCTACCGCTACACCATAATCACCATTAATTTTTGCATCTCAACGCTGTCGTGATGCACCAAGTAGTGGCAATTATGGCACAGCCAAACGAGATTTTCAACCCTATAATTTTTTCGATCTTGATCAACGTGATGAACCAAAAGAACTCTTTGGTCTATTTCTCCGCAAAGTAAACATATCTTTTTTACCGAACTTTTTAACAAAATTTTACGGTATATAGAATAACCACCTTTCCACATCAAACTTTTACCACCGCTGAATTCTTGATTACGCCACTTGGTCTGGCAAGACTTTCCACAAAAAAAATTTTTACTCTTAGAAGCTGAGATTTTTGATAGTGATCGATAAACCTCCTTACCACAAACAAAGCATTTTATCTTTTTTCCTTGCCGATCGGCATAATGGCAAACATTGGAACAATACATTCCCTGCCCCTTTTTAATAAAATACGGCTTAGTATTAAAAGATTTTCCACAAGTTTTACAAAAAACAATAGTCATATTATTTAGATTTGGCTAAAAACTCTTTTTTGACATAATAGTGTATAAGGTGATGGCAATTGCGACATAACCAAACCAAATTTTCGGCTTTGTTATTTTTTCGATTCTTGTCTAAATGATGAGCAATTAAAATACGTTTATCGTCTTTACCGCACTGGCAACACTCTTGAATGTCTTTTGTTTTCTTTAGCACTGTTCGGTAGGAATACTCTCCTGTTGTCCAGTTGGGGTGTTTTTCACCAACAAACTCACTGTTTTGCCACACCAAACTGCATTCTTTACTGCAGAAAAATTTACCGGTTTGCGATTGTTTTAAAAACTTATTTTGACGATAAATTTTTTGTCTGCAAATAAAGCAATCTTTTATTT
>Ga0209210_1000985_pt1 | contig 25827 bp, 40 predicted proteins | sample RifGroA1_FD_183991 | JGI IMG/M metagenome (GOLD analysis project Ga0209210, IMG submission 183991) | Contaminated groundwater microbial communities from Rifle, Colorado, USA - Rifle Groundwater A1 (SPAdes) (version 2) | ecosystem: Environmental > Aquatic > Deep subsurface > Groundwater >...
AAAAACTTTTATAGCATCTTCAACTGTTGTACAAGTTTCAGCTATAAGTTTAGTCATATGAATGCATGTAAGTCCATAAGACCATTCATTAGCATAAGCAAAAGTTAATCCTATAAACAATCCTTTATCATTTATAGCATCATCTACATTATAATAGAAGTTCTTTACATCAAGTCCAGCTTCACCACCATAAGCACCATCGGTCACGGCAATAAATGAATTTTTTTGAGGATTATCAACTTTGTAAATCTGAAATACATCTTCAGTCTTAGGAATCCAATCATAATTTCTTCCAACATATAAAGATTTTTTAGTCTTAAAACCAAATATTGTGCATGCTTTTCCTGAAATAAATTTTTTAAAGAATTCTATTTCATTGGAAATAAAGAAACTAATTACTTTTTCTTCATCTAATTTTAACCCTATTGCAATTCCTCTTAGTTCTTCCAACATTTTTGGATAAAATTTCTTATATATCTCTAACTGTTTCTTATAAATATCTGAATCAAATTTAAAATTCGCTATATTCATTCCATTCTTTTTATATATCTCACCCTCTTGTTTTCCAATCTCAAAGAAATTTCCATTAAAGGTTTTTATTTCTGGTTTTTTCATGTTAATTTAAGGTTTTTTAACTCTAAAGATTATTGTTCTTGGAACAAATTTAATAGCCCCACCAGGATTCGAATTCCCAGCATATTTACTTATGCTCCTGGGTCTCAGCCTCCAGAGGGCCACGTCCTTGACCACTAGACTATGGGGCTATTAATAATTAAAAGAAAGTTTCTTTTTAAAAGATTATTTGTTTACTCCATAAATAGTTGCTCTTCTAAAACCTCTTCCAAAACTCAAATCTAGCCTATATTCTCTTTCTCCATTTAGCCCAATTTCCCTATATTCTCCTTCAACAAATTCAGAAATAATATTAGGCCTTAAACCCAAAGAATTAGATATTAGCGCCATTATCTCGTTATAACTTAAATTTTCATCTTTCAAATTAAAATAAGTGCAAAATAAGCCAGTACAGCTTCTAATTTTAACAACTTTTATTCCTTCCAGTATCCTGCTAATATCACTAAATTCGATTCTTCTTTTGTTAGTTAAAAATCCAAACATAAAAATAAATCATAAAAAAGATTTTTAAAGCATACCAATATTAAAAATATATGAACTTCATGAAAAAAATATTCAACAACGAAGCAGATGAATACATTAAAAGACAGTTCAGAAGATTCGGCAAAGGTGAATATGAAAGAGCTGCCTTAACCATAAGTAATGGAAAGAACCTAAACATAAAATCAAGTTATGAATTTTCAAATGATTTATTTCATATGTTAATCCAGAATTTAAAAGAGCCAGTCCAGGTCACTGGTTTGATAGTCTCAAACGAGCCAATAACAGATTTTGAACATGTAAAAAAGAAGCAAAAATTATATGAAGCAGATATAAATGAAAATTTCTCACCTGAAAAATTAAAAGAAATTTATGAGAAATATAAATCACAGAATATTCTATTAAGCTTTGAATATGGTTCATTTAAATTAAAATCAGGAATAAAGCTTCCTAAGCCTGGAAAGAAATTAAAAGAAAATTTTTGTTCAGCTAGTTTACCAAAAGAATTCTTACATGACTTATTATTTGACTACAAAGAAGATTTCAAGAAAGTAATAATTAAGCATATTTATAATATTAATGAGATAGTAATCCCAGAAGAATTCAAGCACAATGTAGAACTAGCAAGAATCAATGCAAAAAGGAAAGGAACCATTTTAAGAATCTTAGAAGTTGATGGTAAGAAAGTAGAAAACAAGAAAGAATTTACAATTTAATTCTAGAGTAGTAACATTTAAATAACATCAATTCTATAAAAATTTATGGTAAAATTAATAATCTTAGATGTATATGGAACTATTTTAAAATCAGATGGAAGATTGGATGGAGCAGTACGCCCAGGTTTAGAACAGTTTATGGATTTTTATAGACCTGCTAAAATCGTTGTTTTTACAGATGCTGATTTAGAAAGAATTACAGCAGACCTGCAAGTTTCAGGATTAACAGGAAAATTTGATGGAGTTTATCATAGTGAACATCTGGTTTCAGAATTAAGATATAAACATCTTCATTCACCTGTATTAAGAAAAGCTGCAATGAGATTAAGGGGCAATGTAAAAGATTTGGGGAGAGTATGTAAAGATTTTTCTATTCCAAAAAGAAGTGCAATTTATATTGGTGACAATTTTCATGGTAGAGACATTAAATCCGCAGAGTTAAACAAAATAAGATTTATTCGGGTACCGCAATTTAGAACCAATATTCCCTATTCAGATGATAAAGATAGTTTTGTAGAATACGATAATCCAGATAATCTATTTTCTTTTGAATCTCTAATAGGAAAATTATAACTAACTTTTAGCAGCTAATTTAACATCTTCTGCCTTTATTGTTTTTCTTCCAGAATGTTTTGCAAACCTAATAGCTTTCTCTCCAATAATCTTAGAATAGTCTTCCAATACTTCTCTCAAAGCAGCCTTCCCAGTATCAGAAACTCGTTCAGCGCCTGCTTTTCTCAATAATTTCTCCATAGCAGCCAAAGCTAGTGTTGTTTCAGCCATATAATAGTAATATTTCCCTATAATATAAATGTTTTGTTAGTTATATCCTTTTCTAAGTGTTTTCTTTCCAAAATGTTCTTTTTCCTGAAGGTTTTCCATTCAGCTTTTTCTTTGCTGAAGCTTTCTTTTCGCAAAAAGAAAGCTTCCTTCAAAACCTTTATAAAGCCCTTTTCAAGAATTTTAATTAACATGGCAAGAGCACACAAGTCACATTCAGGTAGTTTGCAGTATTGGCCAAGAAAAAGAGCCAAGAGAATTTACTCAAATGTGAAATCATATTCAGTAAAATCAAAAACCAGTTCATTAATGGGTTTTCTAGGATATAAAGTAGGCATGGCTCGGGCAGAATATCATGATGCAGATACAAACAGAAAAAACAAGGAAGCAATAATAACTCCTGTTACAATAATTGAATGTCCTCCAGTAAAACCATTGGCATTAAGATTCTATAAAAAAACAATAGATGGTTTAAAATGCATTGGAGAAATTCAAAATAAAAATCTCGATAAAGAATTAGAAAGAAAAATAATCATAGCAAAAAAGCATAAAGAAGAAAGTGGGTTCATGAAGGGCGACAGCCCTTATGATGAATTAAGATTAGCAATATATACTCAGCCAAAACTAACAACAATAGGAAAAAAGAAACCAGAAGTTCTTGAATTAAGATTAAATTTGCCATTAGCAGAAGCAAAAACATTTTTAGAGAAAAAAGAAATATTAGTAAATGAAATTTTCAGAGACAATATGTTTGTTGATGCTCACGCAATAACACGAGGTCATGGTTTGCAAGGTCCAGTAAGAAGATTTCATATTAGTTTAAGGCAAAAAAAATCAGAAAAATCAACAAGAACACCTGGTAATCTGGGTGCTCAGGGAGATGAAAGAGTACATTTCACAGTAGCCCAGGCAGGTCAGCATGGTTTTCATAAAAGAACAGAATACAATAAATTAATAATGAAAATTGGAAATGACCAAAAAATAAATCCATCTTCAGGTTTCCCAAAATATGGCTTGATAAAAAACCAGTATTTAGTAATGAAAGGTTCAATTCCAGGTCCAGCAAAAAGATTAATTATATTTACACCAGCAATGAGAAGAAGCAGTGACGGTAAAACAAAGTTAAATGAGGTTATTTTTTAAAATGAAATTAAATAAAAACAAAAAAAGAACATGGTTGCAGGTTCGTACCAGGTTCGTAAAGGATGGAATCCTTACTTAAAATGAAAGTCTTAGATTTACAAGGTAATAAAGTAAAAGAAATAAAAACACCAGAGCAATTCAATGAGCCATATCATCCTAATTTAATTAAACGAGCTGTTTTAGCAATAAGAGAAAACAAAAGACAGCCTTATGGAGCATATCCAGAAGCAGGTAAAAGACAAGCAGTTGACATTTCAAGAAGAAGAAAAGATTACAAAGGTTCTTATGGTAAAGGAATGTCCAGAGTAGCTAGAAAAACAATGTGGCATAGAGGTTCTCAATTTGCATGGGAAGGTGCTTTTGTTCCAGGTACCAAAGGCGGTAGAAAAGCTCATCCACCTAAAGCAAGTAAAAATAGAAAAGTAAAAGTAAATGTAAAAGAAAACAGAAAAGCAATTCGCTCAGCATTATCCGCTACATTAAATGAAACTTTAGTTAAATTAAGAAATCATAGATTTACAAATTTCCCATTAATAGTAATTCCAGCAATAGAAGACTTAAAGAAAACAAGTGAAGTCATGCTAGTCTTAAATAAATTAGGATTAAAAGATGAAATAGCAAGAACAGAAAGTAAAAAAATTCGCCCAGGTAAAGGAAAATTCAGAGGAAGAAAATATAGAATAAAAAAAGGTCCTTTGTTTGTAGTTTCAAAAAACTGCCCATTAGTAAAAGCAGTTTCAAATATTCAGGGTTTGGAAATAGTTTCAATAAATAAAATCAATGCAGAATTATTAGCTCCAGGTACACAAGCAGGAAGATTAACAATATATTCAGAATCAGCAATTGAAAAATTAGAAAAGGAAAAATTATTCATGTAAAATGGAAGCAATAATAAAATGGAGGTTTAAGTAACTTCAGGAACAGTGCATTTTTGGCAGGTTCGTCAATGATGGCAAGTTTGTCAATGATAGCAGGTTCGTGAAGGGTGCAACCCTTACAATGGAAGCAATAAAACATCCAATAACAACAGAAAAAGCAGTCCGCTTAATGCAGACAGAAAACAAATTAACATTTATAGTAGATAGAAAAGCAACAAAAGAAGAAGTAAAAAAAGCATTAGAAGAATTATTAAATGTGAAAATTGAAAAAATAAATTCATTAATTACTCATTCAGGACATAAAAAAGTTTACGCTAAATTATCAAAAGAAAATCCAGCTATTGATGTAGCTACAAAATTAGGTTTCATGTAAGATGGGAAAAAATATTATTAGTCAGAGAAGGGGAAGAGGAACAATGCGCTATAGATCGCAGGTTCATAGATTTAAATATTTCTTTAATTTCCCAAAAACAGAACAAAATCCAATTGTAGGAAAAATAATCACTTTAGTTAGGGATGTTTCAAAATCAGCTCCATTAGCAATCATAAAATATGAAAATGGAGCACAAGCAGTAATTCCAGCTCCATTAGGAGTAAGAGAAGGAACTTTTGTTACATTAGGTTTAGATACAGCAAAACCAGGAAATATAATGGAATTATCACAAATTCCAGACAATACAAATATTTGTGCAATTGAAAAATTGCCAGGTTCAGGTCCAATTTTCTGCAGAACAGCAGGAAGTTCAGCAAGAGTTCTTTCAAAATTAAATAATGAAGTTACAATCGAATTCCCATCAAAAAAACAAAAGAAATTTCCAGATAATTGTCGCGCAGTTGTAGGAATAATCGCAGGTGCAGGTAAAAGAGAAAAACCAATATTAAAAGCAGGAAAAATGCACCACATCATGCAGGCTAAAAATAAATTATATCCAGTTGTTTCAGGAGTTGCAATGAATGCAGTAGACCATCCATTCGGTTCAGGTAGAGGTAGACATATGGGTAAACCAGCTACTGCACCAAGAAATGCTCCTCCAGGAAGAAAGGTTGGATTAATAAGAGCAAAGAGAACAGGTAGAGGTAAGAAAAAGTAAAATGGCATTAAAGAAATTTACATATAGAGGAAAAACAATAGAAGAACTAAAAGAATTAGATATTAAAGAGTTTATGAAATTAGTTCCAAGTAGAACCAGAAGAGCTTTATTGCATGGTTTTTCAGATGCTCAAAAAGCATTGTTAGTAAAAATAGATTTAGCCTTAAAAGGTGTAAGGAAAAAACCAGTTAAAACTCATTGTCGTGATATGATTGTTTTACCAAAAATGGTAGGTCTAACAATTCAGATTCACAATGGAAAGGAATTTTCTCCTGTCTTAATAGAACCAGAAATGTTAGGAATGAGATTAGGTGAATTTTCAATGACAAGAAGAAAAGTAGAACATTCAGCTCCTGGTCTAGGCGCTACAAAATCAAGTGGAGCAGTATCAGCTAGATAAAATGGAAACTAAAAATAATTTCAGGTTCATGAAGGGCTTTTCCAGGTTCATGAAGGGCGGAGCCCTTATATAAAATGGAAGATAAAAATATTAGCGGGTTCGTGAAGGGTGCAACCCTTACTAAACAAGCAGTTGTTAATGCAAAGAATTTGACTATCTCAACTAAAAATTCAGTTGAAATTGCAAATATGATTAGAAATAAAAAAACAGCGAGAGCTAAAATAATGTTAGAAGAAGTAATTTCATTGAAAAAAGCAGTCCCATATAGAAGATTTGACAGGGAAGTTGCTCATAAAACAGCAATAGGTCCTGGTAAATTTCCAATAAATGCTTGTATGGAAATTTTAAGATTAATAAAAGGAGCAGAAGCAAATGCAAAAAATATTGGTTTAAACCAGAATTTATACATTTCTTCAATAATAGTCAATAAAGGTCCAATGCAATGGCATCCAGGAAGGCAAAAAAGAAGACGAATGAAAAATACACATATCCAGATTATATTAAAAGAAGTAAATGAAAATAAAAGCAGGTTCGTGAAGGGTGCAACCCTTACTGCAGAAAAGAAGGTAACTAAAAAATGATTGAAAAAGAAATATTAGCAATGAAAAGACGTTCATTTTTAATAGAGCAATATTTAACAGCTCAATTGCCAAAAGGCTCCTATAGTTTTATTGAATTAAAGAAAACACCATTAGGTGAAAAAATAATTGTTCATACTTCAAGACCTGGTTTAATCGTTGGAAAAAAAGGTTCTAATATTCAAAGTTTAACTTCTGTTTTAAAAACAAAATTCAAAATGGAAAATCCTCAGATTGATGTTGCAGAAGTTGAATCACCAAATTTAGATCCAAAAGGAATTGGAGAAAGAATTGTTTCAACATTTGAAAAATACGGTCCAAAAAGATTCAAATCAATAGGTTACAGAGCTCTCCAAGATATAATTGATGCAGGTGCAATTGGTGCAGAAATAGTAATTTCAGGAAGAGGTGTTCCAGGTTCCAGAAGTAAAAGATGGAGATTTATGGCAGGTCACTTAAAAAAATCAGGAAATGTTGCTCAAAGTTTCACAGATAAAGCATTGACAGTAGCTCATTTGCAATCAGGTGCAATAGGTATCCAGGTAAAAATAATTCATCCAGATGTAATCTTGCCAGATACCATTCGTTTTAAATTAACTAAAGAAGATTTAAAACCTCAAGTTATCATCGAAGAAATCAAAGAAGAAAAAATAGAAGAAGATACAAAAAAAGAAAAAGAAGTCAAGAAAAGAAAGTCTTTGAAGGTAAATGAAATTAAAACAGGAGAAACAGCAACATCATGAATACTGCTTTTTTAGCAGGTTCGTACACAAGTTCGTGCGCAGGTTCATGAAGGGCGCAGCCCTTATATAAAATGAAAAAAAACCAACAACCAAGAAACAAAGAAGAACAAAAGAGTAAATTAGTTGAATTAAGAAAAGAATTAATGAAGCTAAACTCTCAAAAAAGTTCCGGTACTACTCCGGAAAATCCAGGAAATATTAGAAAATTAAGAAGAGAAATCGCTAGAGTATTAACTTTTTTAAATCAACAAGAAGGAGGTAAAAAATAAAGAGATGGGTAACATAGACCCGATCACAGGCCTGCCAAAAGAATTAGGTAGCTGGGAGAATATCGCAAAGGAGAATCAGAGGATAACAATAACAGCTGTCAAAAGACGATTTGGCAAACTTACAACATTAGTTGAAGGTTTGGACAAAAACATTGACCTAAAAAATATTGCCAAAGCATTGAAAGAAAAATTTGCATGCGGCGGTACAGTCAAGGACGGCAAAATTGAACTCCAAGGCGATCATAAAGCCAAAGTAAAACAAGAATTAATAAAACTCGGCTTTCCCCAGGATACAATCAGTGTTCAATGATAAAACAAGAGATAATTGGCAAAGAGATTGAAATTATCGAAGCTGATAACAAAAATTTGATTGGCCTTAAAGGAAAAGTAATTTGGGAAACAAAAAACATGCTTGTTTTAAAAGCAAAAAATAAAACAAAGCATCTGATAAAATCCCAGATTAAATTCAAGATAGGTAGTCAAATTATAAATGGTAAAGAAATAATCAAAAAACCAGAAGACAGGATAAAATAAACTTTTAAAAAAAGTTTAATCAAAAGGAAAAAACAAAAAAATGAAACCAGGAATAAAAATAGAAAAACCAAAAAAAGAATGCCAGGATAAAAGATGTCCTTTTCACGGCTCATTAAGAGTTAGAGGTAGAATATTTTCAGGAAAAGTAAAAAAAATAGATGTATTCAGAACAACAACAATAGAATTTCCAAGATTGAAATTCCTGCCTAAATATGAACGTTATGAAAAAAGAACAACAAGAATTCATGCTCATTGTCCTCCTTGTTTGGATATAAAAACAGGAGATAAGGTAGTAATAGGCGAATGTAGAAAATTATCAAAAACAAAAAGTTTTGTAGTTATAGGATTTGAAAAATGAAAGCAATGTCAACAAAAATAATCCGATCATTAAATTTCGGTGCAAGAATAAATGCAGCTGATAATTCAGGTGCAAAAACACTTAGAATCATCTCTGTAATTGGTATAAAAACAAAAAAAGGAAGAATTGCAGCAGGTGGAATTGGTAATTTAATCCAGGCATCAGTAGTAGAGGGAAAGCTTGGAATAAGAAAACAAGTTGTTTACGCAGTTATAGTAAGACAAAAAAAAGAATTCAAAAGAAAAAATGGATTGTCAGTAGGATTTGAAGACAATGCAGCAGTTGTATTAAAAGACGATAAAGGAAGCCCAAAGGGAACTATTTTAAAGGGTCCAATAGCCAAAGAAGTAGGAGAAAGATGGCCAGCAATTACAAAATTGGCATCTATAGTTGTATAAGAAGATGAAATTTTTTTCACTAAAATGGAAAAGCAGCAAAAAAGCTCGAAAACAGAGAAAGTATAGATTGAATGCTCCTCTTCATGTTAAGCATAAAATGGTTTCTTCTCATTTGTCAAAAGAATTAATCAAACAATATAATAGACGCTCAATCCCTGTAAGAAAAAATGATGTAGTTAAAATTGTTCGTGGAAGTAATAAAGGTAAATCAGGAAAAATTGAAAAAGTTTTGTTAAATAAAATGAAAGTTTACATTGAAGGAATAACTCAAAGCAATAAAACAGGAAAAACATCTTTTATTCCCTTAGATCCTTCAAATTTAATAGTAACATCTTTGTATGAAGATAAAAAAAGAATTTTAAAAAGCGAATTCGTGAAAGATAGTAGGGTCGTAAATGAAGGCAGGTTCATGAAGAATAATAGCAGGGTCGTAAGGGATGCAATCCCTACAAGGAGCTTAAAAAATGGTAAATAATCATCTTTGCAGAAATTTGGCACCTAAAGCTTGGCCTATTTCAATAAAAGAAACAAAATGGACAATCAAGCCATCATCTGGTCCTCATGCAATCCAAGAATGTATTCCAGTCGGATTATTATTGAGAAATACATTAAAATTAATTAAAACAGCTAGGGAAACAAGAAATATTTTGCAAAGAAAATTAGTAAAAGTCAATAATAAAATTGTTCATGATCAAAAATTGCCATTAGGATTATTTGATATAATTGAAATAGAAAATGAAAAGCCAAGAAGATTATTGTTGGATGAAAATAACAAATTCATACTAGTAGAAGCAAAGCATCCTAATATCAAACCATCAAAAGTTATAGGAAAAAGAATAATGAAAAATAAAAAAATTCAGATTAATTTTTCAGATGGAAAAAATTTAATTTTAGATAAGGATAATTACAGTGTAAATGATACTGTTTTGTTTGATTTGAAAACAAATAAACCATTAAAAACATTAAAGTTTGAAAAAAATGCAAAAGTGTATTTGACAGGTGGCAAGCACAAAGGATTAACAGGAACTTTGGAAGAAACAAAAATCCAGTCAAGCAAAACAAAATTTGATAAAATCTCATTCAAGCATGAAAAAAAATTATATGAAACACAAAAAGATTATGCTTTCGTTATCGACGAGGAAATAATATGAATCCAATGCAGAAAATAACAATAGATAAAGTAACATTAAATATAGGAGCAGGAGAAGCAGGAGATAAATTAAACAAAGCTATTAAGTTGCTTCAAAAAATTTCAAATTCCACTCCAGTTAAAACAATAACAATGGCAAGAATTCCTACATGGAACTTACGCCCTAAATTACCAATTGCTGCAAAAGTAACATTAAGGCATGAAAAAGCATTCGATATTTTAAAGAGATTACTAGCAGCTAATGAAAACAAGATTACAGAAAGAAAATTTGACAGAAATGGAAATTTTTCTTTTGGCGTAAAAGAATATATTGATATTCCCGGCGTAGAATATATGCCAGAAATCGGAATCATTGGTTTAGACGTAGCTGTTACATTAAAAAAACCAGGTTACAGGGTAAAATTAAGAAGGCCATCTTCAAAAATAAGCAATAAGCATAAAATAACAAAAGAAGAAGCAATGAAATTCATAAAAGAAGAATTCAAAATACAAATAATAACAAGAGGAGAAGAAAATGAGTTACAGTAATCCAACTAAAGTTTTTAAGCAATTAAAAGTAAAACCAAAAAAGCTTGAAAAATTCAAGAAACATAATCTTTCAAAGAAAAGAAGTTGCGGAGATGCATTGCACAAATGCAAATTATGCGGAAGAGTTGGTGCTCATCTACAGCAATATGGAATAGGATTATGCAGACAGTGTTTTAGACTTAACGCCAGAAAAATAGGATTTAAACAATATTCATAAAATGTTAAACGATACCTTATCAAACTTGATGTCAAAGATTTTTAATAGCGAGAAAGCTGGAAAAACAACCTGCTTGATTTCACCTGTTTCAAAACAAATGGAAAAAGTCTTGGAAATAATGAAAGATAATTCATTCATTGGAGATTATAAGATTGTTAAAGATGCCAGGGCTGGTTATGTTGAAATAAATTTAATTAACGCAATAAATAACTGCAAGGTTATAAAGCCAAGATTTGCATTCAAAAAATCAACATTGGAAAAATATGAAAAAAGATTCCTTCCTGCTAAAGGATTTGGAATAGTAATCGTTTCTACACCAAAAGGAATGATGACCAATCTGCAATCTAGAGAAAAAGGATTGGGTGGAAGATTAATAGCATTCGTATACTAAAATGAAGGCAGGTTCAAGAATCTGTTTGAGCAGGTTCATGAAGGATAGTAGCGGGTTCATGAAGAATAGTAGCGGGGTCATAAGGGGTGCAACCCCTATATAAAATGAAACAAATCAAAAAAATAATAGATGTACCAACAGAAGTTAATGTTCACATAGAAGGTTCTTTAGTAAAAATAAAAGGTCCCCATGGTGAAAATTCAAGAATCTTTAAGTTAATTGGTATGAACTTGGAGCATTCTAATAATCAATTAATTCTTTCAACAGCAAAGACAACAAGAAATTTCAAGAAAAATCTTAATTCAATAGCAGCTCATCTAAAAAACATGATTAAAGGTGTTTTAGAAATTTATGTTTACAAATTAAAAATTTGTTCTGGCCATTTTCCAATGAATGTAGCTATAGACAAAAATGAAATTGTTGTTAAAAATTTCTTAGGTGAGAAAATACCAAGAAGAGCTTTAATCTTGCCGGGTGTAAAAGTCAGGCTAGACAAAGACATCATTACCCTGGAATCATCAGACAAGGAAAAAGCAGGGCAAACAGCTGCAAATATAGAATCATCAACAAGAATTACAGATAAAGATAGAAGAGTCTTCATGGATGGAATCTGGATGATTGAAAAAGCAGGGAAGGAATTAAAATGAAATTCGTAAGAACAGACGGCCAGACATTCAAGCAATTAGGCACTAAATGGAGAAGACCTAAAGGAATTCACAATAAAATGAGATGGTGCAAAAGAGGAAAAGGTGCCTCTCCCGCAATAGGTTATTCAAGATCAGAAAAGAAAATTATCCCAGTAATAGCAAACATGAATGATGTTCAAAAAATAAAAGGCGATGCTGTTTTATCTTCAACAATAGGAAATAAAAAAAGAATAGAAATCCTGGAAAAAATTTCAAAAACAGATATTAACTTATTAAATGTAAAAGATGTTCAAAAAGAAATTCAAAAATTAAAAGAATCATTTGAAAAAAGAAAAAAATCTCATGCTAAAAAACCAGTTGTTGAAAAGAAAGAGGTAAAAAAAGTACCTTCAAAAGAAGAACAGAATGAAGGCGGGTTCGTGAAGGGTGCTAAACCCTTACATGAAGATAGTAGCGGGTTCGTAAAGAATGATGGCGGGTTCGTGAAGGACGACAAGTCCTTACATGAAGATAGTAGCGGGTTCGTGAAGGGTGCCAAACCCTTACATGAAGAATCAAAAGAAGAAAAAGCAAAAAAAGAAAAAGAATTCAAAAAACAAGTTTTAGAGGGTAAAAAATGAAACAATTAATTTTACAAAGAAGATTAGCAGCATCATTAATGAACATAGGGGAGAAAAAAGTAACTTTCAAAAATGATGAATTAGATGAAATAGGAAAAGCAATAACAAGAGACGATGTTCGTGCTTTAATTCAAAAAGGATTAATCACAAAATCAAGAGCGCCAGAACAATCAAAAGTTCGAGTAAGAAAAAGATTAATGCAAAAAAGAAAGGGAAGAAGAAACAGCACAGGTTCAAGAAAAGGAAGTCAAAACGCAAGATTAAATCCAAAAACATCCTGGATATCAAGAATAAGAATCCAAAGAGAGATTTTAAAAACCCTTAGGGCGAAAAATGTTTTATCAAAAAAAGATTATCAGGATTTGTACAAAAAATCCAAAGGTGGATTCTTCAGATCAAGAAGACACATAAAATTATATTTATCAGAACACGAATTAACAAAAGAAAATGGCAAAAAACAAAAGAAGTAATATTCCGTATAAGAGAAGAAGAAAAGCAAGAACAGATTACAAGCAGAGATTAAAGCTGTTAAAATCACAACTTCCTAGATTAGTAGTTAGAAGAAAATTAAATTCATTCATAGTTCAGTTAATTGAATTTAAAGACGGCCAGGATTATATTAAAAATACAGCAACAAGAAAAGAATTACTTGCATTAGGTTGGAAATATAATACAGGAAATTTGCCTTCAGCATATTTATATGGTTTAGTAATAGGTTCAAAAAATAAAGGAAAACCAGCTTTATTAGACTTAGGATTGCAAAAGAGTATAAAAGGTTCCTCAATCTACGCAGTTGTTAAAGGTGCAGTAGATGCAGGTATGAAAATAAATGTTTCAAAAGAAGTCTTGCCATCAGAAGAAAGAATTTCAGGCAAGCATATTGTAGAATATTCAAAGAAATTAAAATCACAACAAAAAGAATATGAAAAGCAGTTTGGCAAATATATAAAAACCAATGTTAATCCAGAAAATATAGAGTCCCAATTTAAGGAAATAAAAGCAAAGATATTGAAAAAATGAAAAAGCAAATAGAATTAAAAACAGAAGAAGTTCCAGAAGGAATTCGAAGAGAAAAAGCATTTAACCCAGATGCTTGGAAGCCAAAGACAGATTTAGGCCGACAAGTAAAAGAAGGGAAAGTAGCATCATTAAATGAAATTTTAGATTCAGGAAAAAGAATATTAGAAGCAGAAATAGCAGATTATTTAGTTCATGACTTGCAATCAGAAGTTCTTTCAGTAGGGCAGTCAAAAGGTAAATTTGGCGGTGGAAAAAGAAGTATTTGGAAATCAACCCAGAAAAAAACATCAGAAGGTAATAAGCCAAAATTCGCTACATTAATTATTGTAGGAAACAAAAATGGATTTTTAGGTATGGGTTATGGAAAATCAAAAGAAACAATGCCTGCAAAAGAAAAAGCATTGAGAAAAGCAAAATTAAATATTGTTCAGATTAAACGTTCACAAACATCAAAAACAGGAAACACATTTACTATACCTGCAAAAGTAACAGGAAAATATGGTTCATCAACAATGACTTTAATGCCAGCTCCTCAAGGTACAGGATTATGTATTGAAAATGAATGTAAAAAAGTATTGGCAATGGCAGGAGTAACAGACGTATATTCAAGAGCAACAAACTCAAAAACAAAATACAATTCAATAAATGCATGTTTTAATGCATTAAAAGAAATATCAAAATTAAAAATAAAACCAGAATTTGTAAAAAAAGCAAATATAATTTCAGGTCCAAAAAATGAGTAAAATAGCAGTCATAAAAATAAGAACAGAAATAAAAAGCAGGCAGGAGTTTAGAGATACTTTGTCTTTGCTTAGATTATACAAGAAAAATACATGTGCTGTTTTAGATAACTCAAAACAAACAATAGGAATGGTAACAAAAGTAAAGGATTATGTTACCTGGGGCGAAATAAACAAGGAAACATTCATAGAATTATTAAAAAATAGGGCTAAGTTAGCAGGTAATAAAAGATTGACAGAAGAATATTTAAAGCAAAAAACAGGCTTGACATTTGAAAAATTCGCAGAAGAATTCTTTAATGATAAAAAGAAATTAAAAGATATCCCGGGAATAAAAACCTTTTTCAGATTAAAAGCACCAGTAGGCGGCTTTGAACGTGGTGGAGTTAAAAAACCATATAGTATGAATGGTGTTCTAGGTTACAGAAAAGATAATATTAATAATTTAGTGAGGAAAATGCTATGACTGTCTTAAAGAGAAAAAAGGTTAGAAAATATCGTGGAAGTCATACCCATGGTGGTGGCTCTAAAAAAAAGAGAAGAGGTTCTGGTAATCGTGGTGGTTTTGGAATGGCTGGTACAGGTAAAAGAGCAGACCAAAAAAAACCTTCAATATTAAAAGAATTTGGTAATACATATTTTGGTAAAAAGGGATTTGTTTCAAGAAATAAAAAAAACATTAAAGCAATAAACCTGGAAAATTTAGAAAAAAAATATTTAGCAAAAGCAAAAAAAGAAACTGATTCATATCATTTAAATTTAAATGAATTAGGATATCAAAAATTATTAGGAACAGGCAAAGTAACAAAAAAATTAATAATCACCTGTTTATCATGCTCAGAAAAAGCAAAAGATAAAATAGAAAAAATTGGTGGAAAAATAATAAAGGGGTAACATGTCTGTTTTAAATGCAATAATAAACAATCTTCCAGAAGTTAAAGGACCTTCTCAAAAATATCTCTCATTTAAGACAAAAATAACTTGGACATTAATAATTTTAGTTTCATATTTTATATTAGGTGTAATTCCTTTGCATGGTTTAGGAGATAATGCATTAAAAAATTTTGACTTCTTGTCAATTATCTTAGGTGCTCAGTTTGGTTCATTAATTTCATTGGGTATCGGCCCAATAGTTACAGCATCAATTGTCCTGCAATTATTAATGGGTTCAGGAATTTTAAAAATAGATACAAGCACTCATGAAGGAAGAGTTTTCTTTCAGGGATTGCAAAAAGTATCATCTATTTTCTTCATACTTTTTGAAGCAGCAATTTATGTATTATTAGGTGGATTATCACCAGCAGCAGGATTTTCACCTTGGTACCTGGTTTTCCAGCTATGTTTAGGTGGTCTATTAATTATGTTAATGGACGAAGTTGTAAACAAATGGGGAATAGGTTCAGGATTGTCATTATTTATCGCAGCAGGAGTATCAGCAGAAGTATTCATTCAAATATTCTCTCCCTTAACAACAACAGGAGCATTCTTTGTTGGTTCAGGTCAGGCTCCAGTAGGAAGAATTTTAGTTATTTTCCTTTCATTATTTCAAGGTTCAGTAGAAAGCATGAAAACAGCATTGATAGCTTTTTCAGAAATAGCAGCAACAGCAATTGTATTTTTATTAGTAGTTTATGTTCAGGCAATGAAAGTTGAAATTCCATTGTCATTTGGAAGAATAAGAGGTTATGGAATAAGATGGCCATTAAAATTCATTTACACTTCAAATATTCCAGTTATATTAGTAGCAGCATTAATGGCTAATTTTCAATTATGGGCAAGATTATTAGAATCATGGGGAAGACCAATTTTAGGTACATTCTCAGGAAATACACCAGCAACAGGTTTTGTTACTTGGATTTTCCCGCCAAATATAGTAAGAAATCTTTTCTCAGGAACATTCGCATCAATTGACCTAGCTCATGCATTAACTTATATTCTATTCATGATAATAGGAGCAGTTATTTTCTCAATATTCTGGGTCCAGACATCAGGAATGGATGCAGCTTCTCAATCAAGGCAAATCTTAAACTCAGGTTTGCAAATACCAGGTTTCAGAAGAGATGAAAGAGTCTTAGAAGCAATATTAAAAAGATACATAACTCCTTTAACAGTAATGGGTGGTGCAACAGTTGGTCTATTAGCAGCAACAGCAGACTTATCAGGTGCATTATCTCGTGGTACAGGTATATTACTTACAGTTATGATAATCTATAAATTCTATGAAGATATAGCTAAACAACATATGATGGATATGAATCCAGCCATGAAAAAATTCATGGGAGGCTCCTAATGTTCGATTCTTTTTTTAATACTATTTTTTCCCCAATTTTAGGACTTTCTCCAGCAGCCTCTTTATTGATTATTTCTTTGATTTTAACCACATTAACAACAATAGCCTATAAGTACACAACAGACCAAAAATTCCTTAAAGAAATAAAAGAAGAAATAAATTTAATCAATAAAGAAGTGAAAGAATTAAAGGATAATCCTCAAAAAGTAATGGAAAAACAAAAGGTATTATGGGAAAAGAACCTAAAAATAATGGGTCATACCTTAAAATCAAGTATATATACCCTAATTCCATTATTAATAATATTCACTTGGTTGCGCTCATTTTATCAGCCGCAAGGCGATATTCTCTTTGGTTTAAGCTGGATTTGGGTCTATATCTTGTCTTCAATAGTCTTTAGCATGATAATAAGGAAAGTCTTAAAAATACATTAGTTTCATTCTTTTTATGCCAAGACCAAATAAACGTTCAAGAACATTAAGAAGGATATTTGTTAGAGTTCCAAGTGGAGTTTCAAAACTTGTTTATAAGGCAAGAAAAACAGCCAGAATAAAATGTGCAGACTGCAAAACAGTATTACATGGAATTTCAGCATTATCTGTCTCAAAATTAAGAAACACAACTAATTCACAAAAAAAAGTAGAAAGAAAATATGGCGGTAATCTTTGCCATAAATGCGCTAGAAAACGAATAATACAAAGTGTAAGGAAAGAATAAAATGATAGGACAATTATGCATTAAACTTAATGGAAGAGAAGCAGGACATTATTGTGTTATAGTAGAAAAAATAGATGATAAGTTCGTTTTAATAGACGGAAATGTTAAAAGAAGAAAATGCAATTTATCTCATTTGGAATTTTTAGATAAAAAATTAAGTGTAAAGAAAACAGATTCTTCAGATAAAGTTCGTGAATTAATGAAAGAAGCAGGATTAAAAATAACAATCCCAAGGTTAAAAAATAAAAATGAAAAATCAGTCACAGAAGCAAAACCCAAACAATCAAGAGCAAAATAATAGCGGGTTCGTAAAGGGTGCCAAACCCTTACATCAAGAGCAAAAAAGTCAAAGTAATGAACTACAGGCAGAGCTTCAAATTCTAGCTTCAAACTACGAAGCATTACAGCAAAAGCTTGAAAACTCTCATGAACAATTAAATTCTCTGTTATCCTTAAAAGAAACAGTTTCATCATTTTCAGAAATAAAAGATAAAGATGAAATCTTAGTCCCATTAGGTTCTAATATTTTCACAAAAGCAATAATAAAAAAAGATGATTTGATAGTTGGTGTAGGTTCAGATATTTTAGTAAATAAAACACCAAATGAAGTCTTTAAAATAATAGACACGCAATTAGAAGCAATAAATGAGTTTATTTTAAAACTAGAAACAAACCTGTCAGAAATAAGTTCTCAAATTCTTAAAACCCAGTTAGAAGCAAGTAAATAATATTTTCTCTCAGGACTTAATTTTTGTTTTTTCTTTTCAGGGCTTTTCTTTTGATAAAAGAAAACCTATTTAAGCACAATATTATTAAAAAGTATATGAAGAGGTTCGCATATGTTTTAGCAATTTTAGTTGCTTCTTATATCTTGTTTAGTTTAGCATCAAATTCACAGGATAAAATAACAGGTTTCGCATTATTAGAAAACGGAAACGAATGTAATAGCAATAGTGAATGTGTTTCTAATTATTGTAGCTATAATTCAGGAATTGGTGTAGGCATTTGTTCTAACTTGCCAAGTTGTAATTCATTGGATTATTCAACCTGTTCTTCATCTTCAGAATGTGTTTTATGGAGAGACGGAGACCAGTGTATTTTAATTTCTCAGGTAGATAATATAAACTATCAATGTAGTGATTTATCAACTTCATCCCAATGTAACAAAGTTTCCTCATTATGTCAATGGAGTTCTTCTTTAAATCAGTGTAGCACAAAAACTGCATCTTCTTGTGGTAATAATATTATTGAGGGTGCTGAAATTTGTGATGGTACATCTTTATCATCAAAAACATGTTCATCTTGGCCAACCCAGTATAACGGCGGTACTTTAAAATGTAATTCTTTATGTTCTAATTATGATTTTTCATCATGTTCTTTAAATTGCAATCAAATTTCAAGCCAAGCTCAATGTTCATCCTTTTCCCAATGTCTTTATTATGGCGGTGATGGAATATGCACAGGACTTTCCTATATTCAAAATCCAACAGAATGCCAGTATCTTTCAGTAACAGACTGTTCAAAATTAAATTTATGTGAAATAAAAAATAATGTATGTACAGCAAAAACAACTCCAGCTACTTGTGGAAATTCAATTATAGAAAATAATGAGCAATGTGACTCCTCATATTTAAATGGAAAAACATGCATTACCCAGGGATATACTTCAGGAACATTAAAGTGTTACTCTAATTGTAGTTTAGATTTGTCATTGTGTACAAAAACAATAGCATCCAGGATTTCATATGAAGAAGCAAATAGGAATTTAGAACAAGTAACTCAATTTCAGGCAAATGTCCAAGATTTATCTTTGGCAGAATTGAATACACCACCTTCCTTAACATTATCAAGTGATATATTTGAATTAAGAACAGAAGAATTCTCTCAAATTCTTGATTTATCCTTAATATCTTATGATGCAGAAAATGACCCATTAGTCTATACTTTAGATTACCCTGAGGAACAAGTAGATTGTAAGATAGAACAAAGTAAATTATTCTGTAAAAAAATCTCGCAAAGATTAGGAGTAGTAAGAATAACCTTAAAAGTTTCAGATGGAATTTCAGAAACAAAGGCAACATTAAGAATTAATGTTGGTGCAACTGTTTTAGAAGAAGTTTCCAAAGATGCAGTAGGTTCAGGAATGTTCGAAGAAAATACAGCTCCAATAGCCAATGCAGGTTTAGATCAGGTTGTCCAAAAGGGAAGAATAATTGTTTTGGATGCATCTTCTTCTTATGATCAGGAAGATAATATACCCTCAACAAGAGAAGCATATTCCTGGTATTATAACAATAATAAGATAGCAATAGGTAAAATAACAAGTTATAAATTCGACCAGATAGGTAGTTATGAAATTGAATTAGAAGTAAAAGATTCCCTCGGTTTAATTTCAAAAGATTCAGTTATAATTAATGCAATTGAAAAAAACAAATGCAAAGAAACCTCCTCATTATATTTCCCAGAAGATACAATTTGTAATAAAAAATGGCCTTCAACAGATGGAAAAGAAATATTCATTAATACAAAAGATTATTCCTGTAATTTAGTAGAAGTTTGTTCTGAAGAATTAGACCCAATAATAGAAGAAGCAATTGACTGTTGTGATGGTTCAATATTAACAGACAAGAAAAAAGCAAATGCATGTATTTTAGCAAATAAAAATTCAAATGGTAATTCAAAAAGATGCCAGGGATTATATATTATAAATGGATTAGGAGCAAATGCAATATTTTTGCAGGATTATTTTGAAGCAGAAATGTGCTGTGCAGGCGTAGATTCATTATGTACAAACCCAAATAATTTATACAAAGCTAGACCAATACCAAAAGCAAACAGCCCATTAAACTTAAATGAAATAACCTGCAAAGCAACACAAGAAAATAATAAAGGCAAATGGATTTCAGACTATGATATTAAACTAAATAATATAGCATTAACTGATTTGCCTGCTCATGCAACATTAACAAAATTATCAACAGGAACCTGCGTAGATTATTCATTAGCTATGACTACATTATTAAGAAAAATAGGTTATTCTTCCAATGAAATTTTTACAATAGAAGCATCAAACCATGCATATAACATGGTTAGATTCCCATTAGATAAAAAATATACAATAGTAGATACAACAGGAAACAATAATGGATTAAAGTTGGGTTCTGTTCCTTATGGTTATGATTATTGTGAAAACATAGTTAAATGTTATAATGATCTGGGAGAAATGCCTTGCCCATCATTAACAGAAGTAAATGGCTGTGAAAATGTAAATGAAAATCTATTATTGCAAACATCGAGGACAAGAGCCAAATTAAATCAAAACGTTAAGGGAGTTTCAGTTAATTTCTTTCAAAAAATAATACAGGAGTTGGGAATATGAAAAATAAAAATTTTAGCAGGTTCGTGAAGGGTGCAACCCTTACTTTGATTTTTATTTTATTGATAAATATTGCAGCAGCAGAGGTAGAAGTGGTAAAGCAGGTTAATAAGAATTTTAACTTTAATGAAGAGATTAAGGTAACAATTAAAATAGCAAATAAAGGTCCTTCTTCCTCATTTGAAATTAAAGAAAGACTTCCTTCTGATATAGAATTAATCAATCCATCAAAACCAAATCAAATAACTTACCTTAATGGAATTCAGGCAGAATTTTTAAAATATAGTCTTGAAATTCCAGAAAATAAAATAAGCACAATAGAATATACATTTAAACCTAAATCATTAGGTTCATATACAATTTCTCCAACATCAGTATCTTCAGATGCTGTTTATCTTTCAAATTCAGCAGAATTCACAGTTTCCTGCATCCCTGATGGAACATGTTCAGATGCTGAAAATAATTTATACTGTCCAGAAGACTGTTCAACTTCTATACCTGATGGTATTTGCAATCCAAAATTAGATTCATCCTGTGACCCTGATTGTGAATCAGATCCCGACTGTAAAGGTTCTCAAGGTTCATCATTCTCTTTTAAACTTTTGTTAATCCCTTTAGCAGTCATCTTAGTTTTAATAATTATTTATGTTATTTACAGAATCTTAAAAAGAAACAAGCATCCTTTGGTCCAACAATTCGAACAAAACAATCAGCAACCACAAAATCAGCAATCAACCCAACAAAGCACTCAACAAAACTCGCAAAGTTCCCAGTCTAAAGAAAATGATATACTAAAAGGACTGTAACTAAAATAAAAAAATTATTTGATCTTTTGATACATTATCCATCTGTTAAGATACATAAATGGAATATTAATGACCCCTATTCCCCATTTTATTGCAACTACCCCAATTATCAAAGGCCATAGAGGTTGTACACCATAAAAAGCAATACTTACAAAGATTACAGTGTCTAATGCCATAGCAGGAATTGAGCTAAAAATATTTCTTGCCCATAAATGCTTTCCTTTTGTTACTTTCTTGAACCATGAAAAAATAAAAGCATCTGTATTCTCACTTATCAAAAAAGCTATCCAGCTTGCAAGCATGATTCTTGGTGCAAATCCCAATATTTTTTCAAATATTTCCTGATCACCCCAAAAAGGAGCTGGTTCTAAATTAAGAGCCAGCCAAATAAAAAATGCAACAGCAACTTGAGTTATAAAAGCTAAAAAAATCATTTTATGAGTCTCTTTTCTTCCAAACTTTTCATTAACAATGTCTGTTAATAAGAAAGTTACAGAAAAAACCAAAGTAGCAGCAGTAGCAAAGAAAGTAATAAAACCTAGATTAAAAGCAACTATTTTGTAAGCTATAATATTGCTAATTAAAACAAAAGCCACATATAAAGCAATTAAAGCATCTGCTTTATCATATTTCCCAGCATACCATGCTCCAAATAATGAAAACCCTGTTATAATTAAAATCCATGTTATAAGTAATATTATTTCCATTTTTCTCCTCCTAATCTAAATTCATAGTTTCTCCACTCGTATCCGAAATAATTTACTGCTTCTATTACTCTAAATGAAAATCCATGTTTCCTAGCAAGTTCCCCAATCTTTCTAAATCCATCCTCTTGTAAATTGGCATGGCTAAGGAATATTCTTCCATTAGAATTTAAATATGTTTTAGCTTCTTTAAATAATCTTTCATGATAAATAAACCCGGGATCATATAATGAATGTAACCTAATATCTTTTTCTTCCATGTTCATTATTGGCAAATTAGTTACAATTAAATCATATTCTTTTTCAGGAATACTATCAAATAAATCACTTTGCCAGACCTTAATTATTTCATCTAATCCATTCAATCTTACATTATGTCTAGCACATTCTACTGCATCTTCATTTATATCAACAGCATCAACTTCAATTGCTCCAGCTAAAACAGTTTGAATAGCTTGTATCCCTGTACCAGTTCCAATATCTAAGACTCTTTCCCCATTTAAATTATTCATACCATTGTAAATAACATAACTGCTTCTTGAAAAAGGAGAAGAAGGTGGAAATACATAAGGAAAAACATCAATCTGAATTCCATCAATATTTACTCTGTATGTTCCACTAACTGCATTATCTTTAATCATTCCTTCAAATTCTTTTACTATATTGGGTTTTGTATTTACCATAAAGTAAGTACATTAAAATATAATATAAATCTAATTTCTCCCTAAAAGGAGAAAGATTATAAACAAGTTAATAATAGAAAAAATATGCAAGAATTAGAATCATTAGGGTTAACAAGGAATGAATCTTTAATTTACACTTACTTATTAAAAAAAGGCTCTACAACAACAGGTTCAATAATAAAAGAAACTAATATCTCTAATTCAAGAGTTTATGAATCCTTAAATTCTTTAATATTAAAAGGTCTGGTTACTTATAATATTCAAAAACAAGGCAAATATTTCCAGGCAGCAGAACCAAATAAATTTTTAGAAATAGAAGAAGAAAGGAAGAAAAAGATTCAGAAAATTCTTCCAGAATTAAATAATTTAAAAACAACTGAAAAATTTGAAACAACTTCGGCAATATATGAGGGCTTTGAAGGGTTTAAGACAGCATTTAAAAAAATAATTGATGATTGTAAAGTTAATGGAGAAATATACATTTTGGGTTTCTCAGAACAGCAGTTTAAATTAGAATCATTAAGGAATTTTATATTGAATATGAATCTAAAAAGTAAGGCTAAAAAACAAAAGTTAAAGATTATTTTAGATTCTTCTGTTAAAAATACATTAGGAAAAGACAGGGAATCTGAAAAATTCACAGAAGTAAGGTATATGCCAAAAAACTTCGTCAGTCCAGCTTCAATTGATATTTTTGAGGATTATATTTATATTTTTCTTTGGGAAGAAAAGCCATTTGTCTTTATGATCAAAAACAAGAGAATTGCTGAAAGCTTCAAAACTTACTTTGATTTTTTATGGAAACTAGCTAAATAATTAATCTTAAATCTTTTTCTAATTTTATTACTAAATGAGAGCTTTAATAAGTGTTAGTGACAAAAGAGGTATTTCAGAATTTGCACAATCTTTGCAAGATTTACATTATGAAATAATTTCCACATCAGGAACAGCCAGATTTCTTTCAGAGCAGAATATTCCAGCAATTTCAGCCAGCAGAGCAGCAAAGCCAAGACAATAGCAGGTTCGTGAATAACAATGGCAGGTTCGTAAACTTTCAGGTTCGTGAAGGACGGAGTCCTTACTTCGTGAAGGACGGAGTCCTTACTTCGTGAAGGGTGCAACCCTTACTGACAAACTATCACAACCTAAAGAAAATGATATACTAAAAGGACTGTAACTATTAAATAGTAATATTTAAATAGTAAAAATTTTCATCTATTTTTATGGTAAGAAAAACAATTTCGCCAAGGACAACCTTAAGAACATTAGCTTTAGGATTAGCAGTAGCTATACTTCCTATTTCAACAACCTCTTTTAGCGCAGAAAGCGAAGATTCGTCTCTGCCACAACCAGAATTAATTCAATCACAACTGCCTATATCTATATATGAAGAAGTCTTTAGAGCATCTAAAGAAGAAGGTATAAGACACATTCAAGAAAATTATTGTAAGAAAGATTTTGAAACTGAGTGGGCATATTTAGAGGGTATTTGGATAAAACTTAGATCTGAAACTGGAACTAAAACTAATTCAGAGGGAGAGGTTGAATTAGATTCAAGCAGAACTGAACCTAGCCAGATTTTACCACTATTTTTTTATTCAAAAGAGCATAAACAAAATTTAAGTATTTATCATACGCATCTATTTCATCTTTCAGATAGAGTAGGTATAATATCTCCTTCTCCAGAGGATTATGCCAAAAGTTATGTTGGTGCTAATCTAGATGGATTTGTAAATGGAGGAGTAATCTCACAAGCTATAGTTTCTTCTTTTGGTATTACTAAGTTTGGACCAACAGATCAATTTAGACGAAGATATATTATACCAGAAGAGTTTGATTTAATAAAAGCAAGATCAAATGTTGCATATGAAGAAACAATAGAATTATTCAGAAATTCTGCTTCTAGACCCATCTCAACAACAGTTGCAAATGGAGACTTTTATATTAGATTCGAACCAACTCCAGAAGCAGTTAACAGAAATTAGTCAATAATTAATTTTATATAACTCCTTCTTTTAACATCATCATGAACTTCCTTAATCACTATGCAAGAAAAGATGTCCAAAAGGCAATATTAGCAGTTTCTAAAGACAGAGAAGTAGGCATTAAGTTTGGAGAAAAAGGTTATGGAAAAAGACCAGATATTCTACAATATGAAGAAGATGTTTATCAATTAGCAAGGCAAGGGGCAACCTCTTTTCATATTTCAGAAGAAAGATGGCAAGACCCATTATTATTAACAACAAGCATGTCAAAAAAAGACCTGGATAAATTAAGAATTGCCTGGGACTTAATGATTGATATAGATGGAAAATCATTTGAATATTCAAAAAAAGCAGCTCATTTGGTCTGTGAAGCATTAAAGTTTCATGACATTAAAAATTTTTCAGTTAAATTTTCAGGTAATCGTGGATTCCATATAGGAATAAGATATGAATCATTCCCAGATGTATTAAACAATATTCCAACAAAAGAATTATTTCCAGACGGTCCAAAAACAATTGCATTATTCTTAGAAGAATTCATTAGGGATGAACTTTCAAATGCATTGTTAGAAAACAAAACAATAACTCAATTGGAAAAAGAATCAAGAGTTCCAAAATTAAAAGAAAATGGAATTTTCAACCCATTTAAGCTAGTCGAACTAGACACAATCTTGATTTCACCAAGGCATTTGTTTAGAGCACCATATTCAATAAATGAAAAATCTTCTCTAGTCTCTATTCCAATAAAGCCAAATGAAATTTTAAGTTTCAATCCAGCATCAGCTAAAATGGATAATGTAAAAGTAAACATGTCTTATTTAGAATCATATACAGTAAATGAATCACAGCATTTGATAATGCAGGCATTTGACTGGTCTCAAAAAACAAAAAAAGAAATTCCAGAAGAAATCAAAAACAAAAAACCAAATTATGATGAATTCAAAATTACAAC
>Ga0209210_1000990_pt1 | contig 25723 bp, 22 predicted proteins | sample RifGroA1_FD_183991 | JGI IMG/M metagenome (GOLD analysis project Ga0209210, IMG submission 183991) | Contaminated groundwater microbial communities from Rifle, Colorado, USA - Rifle Groundwater A1 (SPAdes) (version 2) | ecosystem: Environmental > Aquatic > Deep subsurface > Groundwater >...
GTTCAGCGTCGCTACTTTTCATGCTTTTGGCTTTCTTTAGCTAAAGAGCAATATCCTAATTCTTGGAGGCTTTGCCCAAAGGGTTGGAGTCTCAAAACAAGAACTCTGAGGGTAAACCTCCAAGAAGGTGGAACAGGTAACAGACACTAAAAAAAATTTATTATTCGAGCTTGTCGAGAATTACATTTAACAAAGAAGTTCTCGATAGACTCGAACAATAGAATAATGCAATGAAGATTATTAAAAAATTAAGAAAAGTACTAATAAGCTGGGTGCTTGTGTTTGTGCTTGTATTGGGCACGCCGACTTTGGCTTTTTCGCAGACTGCACCAGACCCTATTACACCTCCCGATCCTATAACTGCGCCTGAACCGTTAAATTTAACACCTCCTCCAATGCCCACACCTCCGCCTGCGCTAACACCGCCTCCGCCTCTCGAGTTTCCTTCGCCAAGCCCGTTTCCAAGCCCCTCACCGATAGTTGCGCCTTCACCGATACCAAGTCCGCAGCAAACAACGCAGTCAACAGACCAAAACCAAAGTTCTACTTCTCAAAACAGAAACAGGAACAACTCAAACGAAGGTACAACCGTAAACAGTACGCCGACAGTTTCCTCGGACACAGGACACAGTTCTTCGGGTAATACAGGCGGCAATACAGCCGTTGCAACAGGCAATGCAACAGCCACAGGCGTCATTACCTCAACGGCAAACGGTGTAGTAGTTACTGCCGGCAATGGTTCATCATGCAGTGCCTGCACGTCTTCTACGTCAGCAACAAATAGTGGAAACGGTGAAGGTTCCACAAATAATTCCTCTGCCTCTTCTTCGAATAACACGGATGTGGACATCAACAATACTGCCGTTATTGTCAACAATGCTAATTTTGACGCCGACAGCGGCCACAACAACACTTCTTATAATACCGGCGGGGATTCCGATATCCTAACAGGCGATGCCAATGTTTCGGCAACCGTGATAACCAACGCCAATTCCGTTAATTTGGGTATTTACGAATTTGACGTTGTTGATAATCATACTGGGGATATTATCCTCGGTCAGAATCTTGAAAATTGCGTAAACTGTACCTCCGGCTCAACTTCGGCAGAAAACTCGGGGAACGGTGCCGATTCTACAAATGATGCAACGGCTTCTTCAAATTCGACCACAACCGAAACCATAAACAATGATGCGGATGTTGTAAACAATATTAATATTGATGCCGACAGCGGTCACAATAAGGCAAATTACAATACAAACGGCGATTCCAACATTACAACAGGTGATGCCAATGTTGTTGCCAATGTTGTAAATGCGGTTAACACCGTGGTTGACGGAGTCGTTTATACGGTTAACATTTTCGGAGATTTGGTCGGCAACATAATCCTGCCCGAGCAGGATCTGGCAAGCACGGATTGTTCAAATGCCTGCTGCGGGGGCGATGTTTCTGCAACAAACAGCGGAAACGGTGCAGGTTCAACAAATGATGCAAATGCCTCTTCGACAAGCACGTCAACAACAAATCAGACGAATAACGCCAATATTGAAAATAATCTAAACTTGGATGCAACAACAGGCGGCAATGATGTTAACTTCAACACAGGCGGGGATTCGGCAGTAGAAACTGGCGATGTCACAATCGACGCAAACGTTGTCAACATTGCCAATATAAACGTTTCCGCAGGAAGCTGTGAGCCTGTTTATTTTGTCTTCATTAACGATCCGAGCGGCAACTGGCAGGGGCAGATTGCAGGTAGCGCGCCCGGTACCTATTACTACACTTCGGACGGCACCATTTACTTTGTGGATGAGAACGGCCAGCTGAGAGCGGTTAACGTAGGAAACGGGGCTGATTCTACGAATACTGCCAATGCCTCCTCAACAAACACGTCAACAACCAATCAAACCAACAATGCCAATATCACCAACAACATTAATATTTCGGCAAACACCGGCCAAAATGACGCCAATTACAATACAGGCGGGGACTCAAATATCACAACCGGCAATGCCAATATCGTTTTGAATGTTGTTAATTTCATCAACTCAAACTTCTCCGGCCGCAAGATTGTAATGACTCTGGTTAATGTTTTTGGCTCTTGGGTTGGCCATTTTGTACCGCCGGGCTTCACAGCGCCCGCAAGTGCCCAGGCGCAGGGCGGCCAAGGCGGAAGTGGAGGTTCATCATCAGGAGGCAATGGAGGATCAAGTTCATCTGGCGGATCATCAAGTTCGTCGGTTTCTCAAGGCAATTCGAGTATCGGCTCAAGCGTAGGATTCCGCGGCTTAGTAAGCGGTTTCAGGATCGAGAAAAAGGTTGAGGATGATGATTCAATTGCGCTTGCTAATCCATCAAACAGCAGCAGCCAAACCGAAACAGGCGGCTTCCCAATCGACCCCAGATTCTTGCTTGCATTTATCCCTGCTGCGATACTGGCAGTTATCCTAAGAAGAAAATTCGCTTCTTCATAACTAAAAACCCTACTTTTTCACTCCTTGACTTGCGCACAAATTCCTGCCTACAATGTTTCAGGCAATCTTCCTGCCCTCCGAAAATCTGCCCATAGTAAAGCAAGAACCTAAGCATCTTTTGTAAAATAGAGCTTCTTGTTGAAAGGTAGCCTTCAAATTCGCTCTCTGGTTGATTATAGGACAATTTAATATTACAATTGTATTTCGTTATGACTGCCCAAATGCTAAAAATCATAAATGCGGCAAAAAACTACAAGTCGTCTGTCAAAGCTTATAAAGAGCAAAAAAGCCAAAGTCGGAATTGTCGGTATGGGTTATGTCGGCACGGCACTTTCTGAAGCTTGCTACAATGGTGGTTTTTCGGTTTTAGGCTTTGATATAGACCCCGAGAAAATCATCAAAATCAACTCTCTTCGTAAAAGAAATCTTCAGGCAACAGAAAAGATAGAAAGACTTCAAGAATGTAACGTTATCGTAATTTGTGTTCCGACACCGGTCGACGAATATAACAGGCCAAATCTTTCAATTTTAACCAAAGCGGCTTCAAGCATTTCTGCGAATTTAAAAAAAGGACAGCTTGTCATTCTGGAAAGCTCTGTCAGCCCGGGTACAACCAGGAATTTACTTTATCCGATACTAACTTCCGGCTCTGGGCTTAAGGGAAGCGATTTTTTCTTAGCCTTTTCCCCGGAAAGAGTTGATCCCGGCAACGGTAAATTTAATGTCAAAAATACCCCTAAAATCGTTTCTGGAATTGATGAGGCTTCGCTTTCGCTTGCAACATTATTTTACGCAAGCTTTGTTGAAAAAGTTTATTCGGTTTCCTCTCTGGAGGCAGCCGAAATGACTAAGGTTTTGGAAAACGTTTTTCGGCTGGTTAATATCAGCCTGATTAATGAAATTAATCAATTCACAAAGAAGATCGGAGTCGATATCTGGGAGGTAATAGACGCGGCCTCCACAAAACCTTTTGGCTTTTTGGTCCATTATCCGGGACCGGGCGCGGGTGGGGATTGCATTCCTGTTTTGCCATACCATCTTTTGGATGCAGCCAAAAGAAGCAATGTTAACCTAAAAGTTGTAAAAGCAGCAGCTGCCGTAAATGAAGCACAGCCTCAGAAAGTAGTCCAAAAAGCAATTGAAGTTATTAACGGAAAATTTGAAAAGAACGGACACAATCCAAAAGTTTTGCTAGTGGGTGTTGCATATAAAGAGGAAACCGCCGATATCCGTCAGTCACCGGCTTTGAAGATTTGGCAAGAATTGGAAAAATCCGGAATGGACGTTTCGTATCATGATCCTTATGTTGGCAGAGTTAACGGCACCCTTTCACAAAAAATAACGACTGAAACCTTAAGCGGACACGACTTGATTATTATAACGACTGCCCACAAAAAGATTTCCTACAGAACGCTAGTGAAAGCGAAAAAGCCCCTTATAGATACCAAAAATATACTTTCCAAATATAGACAACCCCATATCATTAGACTTTAGGATATAATTTTGCCTTGATGCTAGCCCTGCTGAAGCAAGGATGCTATAATCCTATAATTCGAAAAATGAAGATTCTTGTTACAGGTGGCGCCGGATTTATCGGTGCGAATTTATGCAGGAAGCTTCTTGAAGAAGGCCATGAAGTTGCGGCTGTCGACAATTTCATTACCGGAAGCCGCAAGAATGTGCGCGATCTTCGTGTCTTTCCAAAATTCACCTTTATTAAACACGATATCACCGAACCGTTTTCTACGAACTATAAACTACGAACTATAAACTACGAACTAATTTACCACCTTGCCTGTCCAACGGGAGTGAATAACCTGATTCCGATGGCCGAGGAGATGCTGCTTACTTGTTCTGTGGGTACCAGAAACATACTAGAGCTTGCCAGAAAGACAAAAGCAAAAGTCCTTTTTACCTCATCTTCAGAGGTCTATGGCGACCCTAAAGTTTTTCCGCAGAAAGAAGAATACACCGGAAATGTCGATCCAATAGGCTTTCGCAGTCCATATGAAGAGGGTAAGAGATTTGCCGAAAGCTTAATTTTATTGTATTTTCGAAAATACAATGTTGACGCCAAAATTGTCAGAGTTTTTAACACTTACGGGCTAGGTATGTCACCAAAGGACAACCGGGCTATTCCTATTTTCTTAAGGCAAGCCCTGAAAGGGGAGCCCTTAACTGTTCACGGCAATGGTGTACAAACGAGGACCTTCTGTTATATAGCTGACTTGGTCGAAGGATTAATAACAGTTATGAAAAAGGGGATTGGCGGTCAGGTCTATAATCTTGGCAGCGGCAAGGAAATAACAATAATCGAGCTTGCGGAATTGATTTTAATCCTTGCAAATTCCAAAAGTATTCTTGAGTTTGTCGAAAGGCCCGCTCACGATCATCAGGGACGCTTGCCGAATCTTGAGAAGATTAAAAAACTTGGCTGGAGCCCAAAAACAGACTTAAAGGAAGGTTTAGTAAAAACTATCCAATGGTTACAATAATAATTGCCTTTTTTACTCTGGCCGGATTCAATTTTTCTTTTTGGTTATTGATCGGCCTTGCGCGTTTTCTGTTTGAAAAAATTCCGCATTCACCAAAAAAGAAAAGAGGTAGAAAAGTTAAACCAATAATACCACAGGACGTTGCCGCTTTAATTCCCGCTCATAATGAAGAATTGACAATTGAAAGAACAATAAGGGCACTTTTTAGGGTATTGCCCAAAAAAAATATTTATGTCGCTTCCGATTATTCAACCGATAGAACCGTCGAGATTGTCAAAAGTCTAGGAGTAAAAGTATTGGATATTAAACCGAATCTTGGGAAGGCTCGGGCATTAGTTCGTACATTAAAACACTTTGGACTTTTGGAAATGTATAAAGCAATCATTATTAACGATGCCGACGCCGAGATAGATAAAAATTACTTGAAGCTCGCCTTGCCTTTCTTTAATGATAAAAAAATTGCGGCCGTTGCGACCCACGGTATAACACGCATTCGTGATTATAGTTTTTGGGAAAAATATTTCATTGCCTACCGTATGCGTCTTTGGCGAGTAATCCAGATCGGTATGAGGTACGGTCAGACTTGGAAGTTTACCAATGTTACTTTTATTATTCCGGGAAGCCTTAGTCTTTATCGGTCAAGTGTTCTTAAAAAACTGGAAATTGATGCTCCAAATCTTATTATTGAGGATTTTAATATGACTTTTGAACTTAGAAAGAAAAAGCTAGGCAGAATTGCCTACAATCCCGCTATTTTCGGTATTCATCAGGATCCGTACAAGCTGAAAGATTATATAAAGCAAATCAAACGCTGGGATTTGGGATTTTGGCAAACTGTAAAAAGAAACGGCATTTGGCCAAGTCTTTTTTGGCTTTCGACCGGAGCGTTTATTATTGAACTTTTGTCATATGCTTTATTTATACTGGCTGTTCCAATCTTAATTATTTTGTTTGCAATTAACTCGTTTGAGCCGATAAGCGTACCTTTTGTGGTTAAACATTTATCAATAATGGATCTTATTGTAGGCTTATTTGTGATGGATTATTTAATAACCGCAATTGCGGCAGTTGCCGAAAAGAGACCGGCAATTCTTCTATACGGAGTTGGGTTTTTATTTCTTAGATATATAGACGCGTTTCTTTATTTCTACACTATTCCTTTAGCTTTATTTGTAAAATCTAAAGGTACTTGGACGAGTCCGAAGAGAAGGTAAAGATATTGGTCGGCAAAATGAAAGGTTGAGGGTAAAAGTAAACCAGTTTCTGCATAGCAAAGGTCACACGCTTTAAAGGATTTAAGTTGCAAAAGGTGAGGGTTCGGTTGCCAAATGTCCTCTCTGCGCATAAGTTACGAGTCTGGGAAATTCGGAATTAAGGTGTGTTTCCCCAGCTCCTTTTCGACTTTTTAGGCCGTAAACCCAAAAATTCAAACTTCGGTTTCCACTTTCAACAAATTCGTCGTTGTATTTTCTAGTATAAAAGACGTTTCTCGCAAAATCCGGTATATGGGCAACCAAAGCAACATTGGTAACTCGGCTAAGCGGACTTTTGGGAATAGTAAGTTGCTGGTAGAAGCTTTTTACCTGATCGGCCGTGTGGCGGTGAGGGTGAACGGTGCCGTCATCTTCTTTGACTTCGTCAAGAATAATTACTTTTTCCTTGGGTAGTTTACAAAACGGTGAATTGAGAGCTTTTCTGAAAATTTCATTTTCCAAAGGGGTACCGTTATAGACAAAATATGGACCATAAAGAAGAATATCTCCCGGCGAAATTTGATGCCCCTTAACTTTTTTTCCCAAAAGATCGGATAAGCGGGCAGCCGTTATTTCACTTACTACAGCCACACCGGCGCGGATTCTGTCTCTGTCCATCCAGCGCATCCATTCTTCCTGATCTGGTTTAAGCTTGTCGTAGTAAGTTCCCGGTCCGCTAAAAACTAGGACCGCTTCTATGCTTGGTGGGTATGTACGTTCGCGGTTGATTACAATTTCTTTTAAGCTATTAACTACATCCAGCGCCCTTTGCGTAAGTTGCTGTGTATCAACTTGTCTTTCTGTCATGGTGGCGAATATTAGCAAAAAAATTTAGATTTGTCAACTATAGGTTAGTTTTTAAAAAGTTTCCGATATTTGGTTTTTATTCGAACACAACAAATCGACGGTTTTTGCAACTTTGTCGATTTCTTTTTCGCTTAAGCCGGGGTGTATAGGCAAAACTAACGTGGTCTGTGATAATTTTTCGGCGTTTGGAAATTTCTTGGTGTCTAGTTTCAAATATCGGTGCAGCAGCTGGTAAGTTTCAATTGGAATTATTGTCGAGATGCCTTCTTTTTCTAAACCTTTTTTGAATTTGTCCCTGATTTTGATGTTTCTAAATTTAATAATAAAACGGTAATGGTTTAGGTCATTGGCATTCTTTTTTGGAAAGTATTCGACCGACTTGTATTTGTCTAAAACATCAATATATTTTTTCGCTATATACTTTCTTCTTTTCATCAAAAAATCAAACTTGGCCAATTGAGCGTTTCCAATTGAGGCCGCAATATCCGTCATTTGGTAATTGTAGCTGACTTTATAGTCTTGTCTTTGGTCGTAGTGGATTAAATCGCGGACGGTCTCGGCATATTTTTTCTTGTTTGTGGTTATCATACCTCCGTGTCCTGTGGTTATCACCTTCGTTGCATAAAACGAAAAAATGCTTATGTCTCCATACGATCCTAGGGCTCTACCCTTGTAATTGCTTCCGATGGCATGGGCACAGTCTTCTACGATTGAAACTCCGAATTTCTTAATCCGGTCAATTTTTGCGGGGAGTCCGAACTCGTGAGGAATAATTACAGCTTTAGTCTTTTTGCTAATTTCATTTTTAACTAGAACAGGATCAATATTAAACCCATCTTTTTCGACATCAACAATTACAGGTTTTGCACCCAGATAAAATACCGTATTTAATAGAGCGGTGCATGTGTAGGTTGGAATTATGACTTCGTCTCCCGTACTAACACCAAGGGCAATCAGAGCAAGGTGGAGGGCGGAAGAACCGGAATTGACGGCAACTGCATGCTTGGAATTAACAATTTTTTTGACATTGTTTTCCAGCTTTTCTACTTCAATCCCTCCAATTAACCAACCGCTTTTTAAAACTTTTGTTACCGCCTCGATCTCCAGATTATCAAGGTACGGTTTGTTGTGAAGAATTTTTTTCATAATCTAGCTTCTAAGTTCAGAATTTTAACAGTTTATCCAATAGGAATCAACTATAAGTCATTATTATTTAAGCTGTTTTATGATATTCCAAACTTTGGGGTCTTCGTCGCCCAGACGCCAAAATGCAACTCCACCGACACCGAGTTTTTTTGCCGTTTTCATACGTGCGGAAACACTTTCGGAGTTTTCAAACCATATAGTGTGAGTCTTGCCGCCTTTCTTATACTCAAAATGTGAACTTTTTGACTGGTTATCCCAGATCACTTGTGAATTGTTTTGCTGAATTATCGACTGAATTTGCCCGAAAGTTAAATCATCGCTAACTCCGGAAAATGAGCCGTCACTTGCTTTTTGCCACCCGAGCCCAAAAAGTCCAATGCCTAAGAAAATTTTTTCTTCGGGGATTTTAACATTGAAAATGGCATAATCCATTATTTCGTCTATCCAGCCAATCGAGCCGGCCGGGCCGGGGGAGGAAGAAATCGCGTGTTCCGTGTAAGTCATAAAATACAACTGGTCTGCAGATTTTGCGATTCTTTGCCAATCTTGGGCATGGGAACCGTTATCTTCGTTCGGATTATCCTCCGAAGTTTTTGGGTGAATTGCAACACCTAAAATTTTTCCTTTTTCATGCAGTTTAGTTGCCAATTCCTCAATAAAGAGGCTGAAATTCTCTTTTTGTGAAGCTTTGAGTGCTTCGTAGTCTATATCTACTCCGTCTAAATTTTTTGCTTCAACAAGTTGTACCAAGTCCGAAATGTGTTTTTGGCGGGTACTTGCAGTCGAAATTGCTAAATTAACTCTTTGATAATCCCAATCTGCGTCTTCATAATAATCCGGCGCATTGGCAACTACAGCCAGAATTTTTACATTATTTTGATGGGCAAAATCAACAATGGATTGGTCTTCAACAGTTTCCCTATATGTGGTCAAATTTCCATTTGAGTCGATTCGATACCAAAAGACTGAAACAAAATCAAAAAGTTGGGCATTCTTAGAAAAACTTTCAAAAGCATTTTTTTGGTCCCAATACGGTATCCAGCCAATAGTTTTTAAGGGCGCTGTGCTTTCTTTAGCCGCCCTATTTTGTCCGGGTGAATCCGGGGCTTTTGGAATTTGGGATTTTAAATAAAATATAGTTCCCACGATTAAGACTAAAGCCAAAAAAATTATTCCCAACAGCCTTTTAGATAACATTAAGAATCCACTCTCTACCTTCGGACAGGAGATAATGAAGAGTGGAATAAGGATACAGGGAAGTTAGATTTTTTTCAACAAATTTGTGTTTGATATTGTTTTTTTTAAGTTCTGCCAACCTTTCTTTCGTCATATAATCGAGGGCTCCAACGCCGGAAAGGTAAGTATCCGCCTTGTATTTTTTGCAGATATTAATTATCAGTTCATGCTTGTTGCCTGAAACTTTATCATCTAAAACGACCTTTGTTTCAATTCCCAGAATATCTTTTAATTTCAAAATAGCCCTATAGTTAACCTCGACGAGTCTTTCAGGCTCCGAGCCATAAATCGAGTTGATTTCGTCAATTAAATCCTCGCCTTTTGATTTGGCGTAAACCATTCTGATGGTCTTTTGGTGTTTTTTTCGCCAATTGACCTGGTTGTTTATTTTGACGTCTTTGATTTTTTGATTTTGGGAACCTAAAACCGGAACAGTCAGCCAGATATCCCCATTTGGTCCTTTGATTTTGTGCCTTTGCTGCCAGCCTTCCTGCTTTTCAAACTGTAAATTGGTGATAATCACAAAAAGATCAGCAGTCTTCATTTTGTTGAAGAAAGCTAAATTGGGAAGAAAATTAGGCTGATGCGCGGCGATTATCATTTTTAAATGAGATTTCTGTATGAAACAAAAGCTTCCGCAAAATTAGTGCCGCTTTGGTGCCCCCTTAGCTTAGCTAAAGTAACCATTGCTTGGACAGATCGCAGGTTGGGGGCGGGCCTTAATTGTGATTTATAGAGTTTTAAGGATTTAACCTTTGCATCAATTTCGGTTTGGTTTAATGGTAAGAATAAATTTATTTTCATATTATTTTCAAGTGTCCACTGGTCTGCGGCTTCTTCATAGGAAAGCACATTTTTCACAAAATGTTTTGTTCTATATGGTGCAGGCCGGGTTGAAGCATGCGCAGCCATAGCGGCAATTCTGTGGTCTTGGTTATAAGACAAAGGAGAAGTAAAGGCAATAATTGTCGGCTTTACTTTTTCGATTGATACTTTGCTTTCTCTTTCAATTGAATCCATGAGTGCTTTTTGTCCAAGGATGTCGAGTTTAAGATGATATTCATTTCCGGGGAAGGCAAAATCATAGTTGTCAAACTTTAAAAATTTAGCAACCTCTTCAATTTCCTGTTTGCGCTCCTTTGTTGTGGATAGGCCTTTTGAGGTAAAGTCGCGGCTATCGCCGACAGTTAGAAATAGTACATAGACTTGGCCTCCGGCATCCTTGATTTTGGCAATCAAGCCTCCGCAGCCGATCACTTCATCGTCCGGGTGCGGAGCAATTACTAGAAGCTTTTGTTTTTTAAAATCCATAATCGTGCGTTAAGCGCAAATCATACTATTTTATAGGTTATTTTTCAAGTGTTAGATGCACTTTGGGTGATCATACTTTGATCTATTTTTGGACTACTTTGTCACAATTGACATTAATATGTGATTGAAAGTACATTTAAGTTCCAATATTCCCCGGAACGAGACTCCTTCGGGCATTCTTTCAGTCTGCACAATTAGATTCAGCCTAAAGTTTAATTATGAATCCTGCCCAGGTTAGTACTCTATTTTCGTCTTCGCGAAATCTTAAGCCCACTCTGGTGGGCTTTTTCGTATTTTTTCCCAAGAACAGTGAACTAAAAACTTTTAACTTTTATTGAAAGGAGGTGATTAATAAAAATGGGAATAAATATAAATTCAAAAATACTATTGTCTGTTGCATCAATTGCCGCAGCCGCGGCACTTGTAATCGGCGCAACCTTTGCTTTTTTTAGTGACACAGAAACTTCAACCGGAAATACTCTTGGTACTGGTACACTCACAATTGATATATTAGATCAAAACGCTGACAGCGATTTCGGAAGCGAAACCTTGGGTACCAACTGGCAACCAGGCGAAGAAAGACTCGTGAACTTTGATGTGAAGAATACTGGCTCACTTCCGATTAACTTACGAGGTTTTGCTACTGGTAGTTGGAACTTTTCACCATCGGCTGGTGACAAAGTTTCTGTTACAAAAGTTGAGGCTTGGAATGGATCGTCGTGGTCCACCTTAGCAACAGGACCTGTAACGGGATATTTCTATTATTCACCAGACGGAACAAACAACTTTCTATACGAAGTAGCGGCAGGTGATAGAGCTCAGTTGCAACTTACTGTGGAGCTTGATTCGAGTGCTGGTGATGAATTCCAAGGAAAAACGTTTACCGCGACTCTTCAAGCAGAAGGTAAGCAGACCAACGATAGTACTTCTTGGTAATAGAAATTTAGCAGACTGGGCGGGGGTTACTGCCCCAAGCTTGGCCTCCGCCTATCTGCAATGGTTAGACATTAGGGATTAGAGTCGAGAGATTAGCGACAATAAATTATTCTTCGAGCGATCCTGAGCTTGTCGAAGGAGAGTCGAGAAGTTGGAAGTTCTCGATATACTCGAACAGTAAAAATTTAGAAAGAAGAAATATAAAATGGCTAATATGAAGGCTTTTATAAAAGACGCGCCTTTTGGCGTTTCAGTGATTTTTATTATTTTGGCAATTGGGTTTGTCTATATTGCCGCGCCTGTTTTTGGCAATTCGGCGTTGATTGTAAGGTCCGGCAGTATGCAGCCGAGTGTTGCAGTTGGTGATTTGGTTCTTACACGAGCGCAGAAAAACCTGCCGTATAAAGCAGGGGATATTATCTCCTTTAAAAGTCAAGACAAAATAATAAGCCACAGAATCTTAGGGCAAAAAAATCAAAACGGAAAAATCTATTACCAGACAAAAGGTGATGCCAATAAAAACGAAGACCCGAATTTGGTTGCAGAGAGCGAAATTCTAGGTAAAGCCTACTTTAGATTGCCTTATTTGGGTAAGCTAATCGCATTTACTAAAACAAGTGCCGGTTTTTCCTTGGCAGTTATTTTCCCTGCGCTTTTGGTAATTGTCTTCGAAATCCAAAATATCTTTAAAGAAATTAATAAACAGAAAGCTGTCCGGCCCGAAGTTGCGAAACAACCGGAGTATCCGATTGTCACACCCATGATTGAAGTTGTGAATTTCTCAGGATTTTCAAATCGTCACAAATTGGGTTTTAGACTGCCGAGCCTGAAGATTTTACTGCCGATTTTGGCTGGCACGCTCCTTGTCTACAGCTCTTTTGCATATTTTTCCGATACAGAAACCTCCACCGGCAATGTTTTCACTGCCGCCGACTCCTTCGGCTCGCCAGTTGCAGATCATATAGTTATTAGCGAGGTACAAATTAGAGGGAGTACTCCAAATCCCACAGAAAAAGATTTTATCGAATTATATAACCCAACAGATAGCTCTATTGATTTGTCGGGTTGGAAATTGAGAAAAAAGAACGCAAACGGAACAGAGGATTCCATCAGAGTGATCGAAAGTGAAAAGTCTATTCCAGCACATGGGTTTTTCCTTTGGGCAACATCAGATGAAAGTTACAATGTTACCTTAAACGCTGATACGACTTCAGCAGAAAATTTATCTGAAAATAACTCTGTTGCGTTGCTTAAATCAGATAACAGTATGGTAGACCAAATCGCTTGGGGTTCCACTATAAACCCGCAATTTGTTGAAGGAACCGCATTCCCTGCCAATATGTCAGGGAATGAAAGTATTGAAAGAAAAGCATATTCTACTTCTACGGTAACTTCTATGACTACAGGGACGGATACCGATAAAGGGAATGGATTTGATTCCAACGACAATGCAACTGACTTTATTTTAAGAAGTGTCTCGCAACCTCAAAATAGCGGGAGTGCTACGGAGTCACCGTAACTATGAAAAATAAAATTAAATTTAAAACTATTCGGATTTTATCAATTGCATTAATTGCTGTTTCGACTTTTTATTTCGCTTCGCCGAATTTTCTAAATAATTCAGAAACAGAAGCGGTTGGCGATCTAACTATCGATTGGGGAGCGGGAATAACACCGCCTGACCCAATATTTACTGTCACCAATGCCGCGCCGGGCGACAGCGAAACGAGGTCCGTCCTCGTTACAAACGGCGCTCCTTCGTCAAGACCGGTTGGCGTAAGGGGAGTTGAGCAAGGTGGCGATACGATAAAAGACATTTTGGAAATTAAGATTTCAAATGGTTCTGGCGATCTTTACGGCGGAACATTGGGGACAAAAACCTTGTCGCAATTTTTTATTGACTCGGCCGGGCCGGACGGCATTTTTCTTGTCGATTTAGCCTCAGCTTCCAGTGTAACTTTGGATTTTAAAATTGATTTTCCAGTATCTGCCGACAACGCATACCAGAACAAATCTGCCGTTTTTGATTTAATTATCGGTATTTCGATTAACCTTCCGGATGCCTGCGACCAAATCGATCTTTTACCTACACCGATTATCGGAACCGCAAAAGCAGAGACTCTCAACGGGACGCAGGGCAACGACCTAATCATGGGTTTGGAAGGTGCTGACAAAATCAACGGTCTTGGCGGGGACGACTGCATATTAGGTGGAGAAGGTGCCGATAAAATCAACGGAAACAACGGAAAAGATGCAATTTTCGGAGAAGGTGGGGCCGACACAATCAATGGGAATAACGGCGACGATACTATTTTGGGCGGAAAAGGCGGAGATACTCTCAAAGGCGAAAATGGCCAAGACAAGATCTTTGGCAATGAAGATGCCGATACGATCGATGGCGGGAATGGTGAGGATTATATCGAAGGCAATGAAGCCGCAGATACGTTAAACGGCGGGAATCAAAAAGACATTATTTTTGGCAATGAAGCGGCAGATACCCTTCGCGGTGGCAATGGCAATGACAACTTGGACGGTGGTCTGGGGGTCGACACGGCAAACGGCAATAACGGTTCAGATACCTGTGATGCGGAAACCAGAATTAGTTGCGAATTATGACTATTTAATACTTAGAACTAGAAAGGCCACCGGCCCATAGGGCCTCTGGCCCGGAGGGAGGTGAAATATATTGAAATTAATTTATAGAGCGGGAGCTTTTGTTTCCGGCGCGGCGCTTCTGGGGTCAACACTGGTAGGTGTGACCTTAGCCGATCCGACTGCAGATATTACCGGTAACGGTAGCGGTTCAACAAACACAATTACACAGACCAGCAGCTGCACGGCCTCTTTAACCCAAAAGAATAAAACAAAGGTTAATACCAATGCGACGGTGATTGCCGGCACAGGCTTGAACGAAGCAAACGGCAACACGGGCGGAGACGTAACAATTGATACCGGTGATGCAACTGCTTCGGCGACCGTAACTGTCGGAGGTTCGTCAAACGAGGGAACATTGCCCGATTGTTGTGAATGTGCCGCAAGTCCGTCCGCGACAATATCCGAAAACGGGACAAAAACTACCAATACTGTTACACAGACTGATATAAAGAATGTTAGTGCAGAACAGAAAAACAAGACCCGTGTTAGAACAAGAGCAACAGTTAAGGCAAAGACAGGCAAAAACAAGACGAACAACAATACAGGCGGAACCGTAGGTACAACAACAGGAATAGCCGGTGCATCAGTTGATGTTACCGTTGATCCTTCTTCAAATAGCCTTTAGAGACTCAAGGTGAATTTTTTAAAAAGCCCTGCCCAAAGCGGGGCTTTTTGTTGGTCTGGTTGTTTAGGTCAGGGGAAAAAAATATAATTGATATATGACAAGGTTTCTTCCAGTCTTACTTTTTCTTCTTACAGCTCTTTTTGTCTGGCCGCTTTGGCCAACAGTTGCTGCACCGGCAAGCCCAAATGATCGAGTTTTAGGTCAAGTTCTTGTTAAATTCAAGCCTGATACTTCCCAAAACACTATAGACAGCGAACTTAAACGCCATGGTGCTAAAGTCACTGACCAAGTTGCTGCGATAGGCGTATTGGTCTTGGCCGTACCCCAAAATGCCGAAAACAGAATAATTACCGCTCTTTTGCGAAATCCCAATGTTGAATTCGCTGAAGCTGATTATCTAGCTTTTGCCACTGCCGTTCCCGACACTTACTTTAACAATCAATGGGGCATGGAAAATGTTGGTCAGAAAATTAATGGAGTGGCAGGCAAAGTTGATGCTGATATAAATGCGCCAACTGCATGGGTTACTACGCTAGGTGGTGTGAAGGTGGCTATCCTTGATACTGGAATTAACGAAAGCCATTCAGATTTAACAGGTAAAATTGTGGCGCATCAAGATTTTACTGGTTCATCATCCAGTTATAACGATGTCTATGGCCATGGTACTCATGTCGCAGGTATTGTTGCTGCTAATACTAACAATGGTAAAGGTGTAGCAGGAGTTTGTCCTCAGTGTTTACTCCTTAATGGTAAAGTTCTAAATGATAGCGGGTCAGGTGCTTATTCCTGGATAGCCAATGGTATTACGTGGGCTACAAATGACGGTGCAAAAGTAATTAATATGAGTTTGGGTGGTTCAACTTCATCGAGAACTCTTCAGAATGCAGTCAATTACGCATGGAACAATGGAGTGGTTATTACTGCTGCTGCCGGAAACTCAAACAATCCATCTAAAACATATCCTGCCGCATATACAAACGCTATCGCGGTAGCCGCTACCGATAATCAGGATAAGAGGGCATATTTTTCAAGTTATGGTGCCAAATGGGTAGATGTAGCTGCCCCAGGGGTTTTTGTTTTTTCAACTTGGAAAGGAGCAACAAGTAGCGTCAACCCACAACCGGAATGTGACATAACCGGATGCTATAAATATGCTTCAGGAACATCAATGTCCACACCCATCGTTTCAGGAGTAGTTGGTCTTATCTGGTCAACCGGTTATGGTACTTCCGCATCATCAGTTAGATCTCGTCTCGAATCTACTGCTAACAAGATTCCCGGTACGGGCACCTATTGGTCTGCCGGCCGGGTCAACGCCGCCGCCGCTGTTACTCCTCCATAGCTCCTAGACTCCAAACTGGATGTACGAACAAGTAGTATTCTTGATTTTTTCTTGGGAATTTGACACCCGATAGTTATTTATTATAAACTTCTCCAGCTGAAAAGCTGGAGTCTCATATTAAGTTTACATGAGACCTGTTGGGAGAAGTATGTATTCTCCCGCTTTCACCTTCAGCTTAAAAGCTGAAGTTTTCAGCAGGCGAATATAGAATTTTGTTTCTGTTGTTTCATGACAGCTACTTCACGTTCCCGCAAAAAGAAAAGCCCAGTAAGGCTACGAGTATCCCGGGCTTTTGCAATTTTTTTAATTTTAGCCGGTGCAGGGCTTATTTTTTGGTCTTCTTTTCGCCAGGGCTATGGATGGCAGACACCAACTCAGACTGAACCGCAATTCAATCAGGAGCAAACAGATAAAGAAGCTCCAAAGCCTGCCAAAATCTATATCCCAAAGCTTCAAAGGACTCTTGAAGTTTCAGACGGTTTTATAAAAGATAACCGCTGGACGATTTCAAAAACAGGCATTTCTTATCTGACGACCTCCGGAAAATTAGGGGAGCAGGGTAACGTGATTTTGTACGGTCACAATACGCAGGATGTTTTAGGGGGATTATGGAAAGTCCAGGCTGGAGATATTGTCGAAGTAACCGATAGTGGCGGTAATACCTATAAATTCGAAGTATTTGAACGCAAAGAAGTTAAACCCAATGCAGTCGAAATTTTGGAAAGCGCAGACGATTCCCGCCTGACAATTTATACCTGCAGCGGATTTCTGGATACGGCAAGGTTTGTGGTGGTTGCCAAAAAGGCTTCTTGATAAATAAGTAACTATTGTAGCAATTGATAGTCACAGTAATTTGTATGGGTAATCACCAAAAATTAAAAGCGGTAATATACGGCAACATTCGGCAAGATTCGGCAACATTTGGTAATATGTTGGTATGAAGATTCCTCCTTCGTATACCATTACTCCCCCAATGCTGGTGCTTATTGCCAAGATTGAAACCGAGAGATTGCATATTGCTTCCCTTAACCTCCCAAAACCACTAAAGGAAAAAATCCAAAGGGTTAGCCTTTTAAAAAGTTCTCTATATTCTGCCCGCATTGAAGGAAACCCGCTTGAACTTTCAGATGTTGACACAGGAGAGAAAAAATCCCAAAAGAAGCTCGAAGTATTCAATATTGAAAAAGCAATAAGGTTTATAGACGGACATGCAAGAAAAGGTGATCTTAAGAAAGATATTCTTTTGCAGATTCACACGCTAGTTCTCAAAAATCTAAGTTCGGACGCCGGCCGCCTTAGACGCGAAGCAAGTGCAATTTTCAATGAGAGCGGTATTGCCGTTTACATGCCACCGCCACATCGTGCCATTTCAAAGTTGCTGGACGATTTGTTGTCCTTTGTTAACTCAGACATTGAAAATTTCCCTCTCATTGCCGCTTTTGTTGCTCATCTTACTTTCGAAAAAATCCACCCTTTTCTAGACGGAAACGGCAGAGTAGGCAGGCTTCTTATTGCCATGATATTAAAATCCCGCGGTTGGGATTTTACCTTCACCGTACCCTTCGAAGAATATTTGGATAACCACAAAAATGATTACTATTTTCACTTGGACAAAGGACAAGAAAATACCAACGATTATTTGCTTTTTATGCTTGAGGCCTTCTGGCAACAGATCCAAACCATAAAGGCCCAAATTGAAGAAGAGCTAAAAAAAGACCAAAAAGTGTTTTTACCTCTAAGGCAAGAGGAGATATACAACATTATAAGCGACCATAAAGTTGCCTCCTTTGATACGATAAGGCGAAGGTTTGCAAAAGTTCCGGAAAGGACATTGAGATACGATCTAAAAAAACTCCTCGACAGGGGACTAATTGAAAAAAGCGGAGAAACAAAAGGGAGGTATTACAGGGTGAAGAACAAATAACTGCACAAATCTTACCTTAATTTTTCGGTAAAAATAATTAGAATCGTGTCTTGTATTATTAACCACTACTAAATATAATCCACTTAGAAAAAGAATGAATCATGAATCTTAAGACCAAATTTTTAAAAATATACGCAAACCTGTCTTTAAACCAAAGAAATGAAATCGTTGTCGTTGTAGACAACGAACCCCTAACCTGGAATTCTGCTAGGATTGAAGTAGAGAACAACACGCAAAAAGGGAAAGAAATTTTAGAAAAATTAGCAAGCCTTGGAATTATAAATGAAAAAACAGAATAACAGGCAAGTCAACCAATCGACGAACTCAGATATACAAGAAGACATTAAAAAGCTTGTTCTGGCAAGAATTCAAGCTACTTCTGATGATCTCCGTATTGCTATTGGTTCAACAGAGTACACAAAAGAAGAAATGATAAAAAGTGTTGAAAAGGGAGACGAGGTAGGCAAAGAAATTATTGATATACAAATGGAGTATCTTAGAGATATGGCACAAGGTGCGGCCTACCAGCTATTTGATGACTAATGCAATCCTCATTACCCGTCCTAATCACGACTTAATTACCACTTATCTATTCCACTGGTCAGAGTATGTAATTACATTAGCGAACAAAAAGGGGATTAAAGTTCTTGATTTATCGGGTAAAAAAGCCAATGAAACAACTTTCACAAGTTATATCGTTAAGAATAAACCTACACTGGTATTTTTGAATGGTCATGGCAATGAAAATATGATCACAGGTTATGATAACGAGCCATTAGTAACATCAAATAAAAATGAGGGAATTCTTGAAGGAAAAATAGTATATGCAAGAAGCTGTGACGCTGCTAAAAATTTAGGTGGACTGTGCATTAAGAAAAATACACTCGCGTTTATTGGGTACAAAAAGAAATATGCGATCGGTTATTCTCAATCAAGCATTACAAAACCGTTAAGCGATGAAGTTGCCAAACTATTTATTACTCCGTCAAACTTGGTCCCGATGTCACTTTTGAAAGGAAATACTGCCAAAGACGCATACAGGAAATCTCAAGAATCTATGATTCGCAATTTCTCCTTTATGCTTTCAACCAGAGCATCTCAAGCGCAGAGAGATGCGGTACCATATCTATGGATAAACAGAAAATACCAAGTGCTCCTGGGTGATGAAGAAGCAAGAATTTAACTCCTCAAAATATTTTTCTCATCTCTCCTATCCCCATTACGAGCGAGCGTAAATTCATCCGGAATGAGCGATCTGATTCTGTATTTAACCCTATCTGTTCTTTTGCGTTAAACAAAACATCTTGATCTTGAATAAGGGAAGGAAAGCGGGTACTGCCCCTCATGCCTGAGGTAAATACCCGAAGGATTTCCACCCTTATGAGAGATAAGTTTTGTAGCAAAAGGGCACTAGGGCGTCGTTTCTTGTTTCTTTCTTTGGACGAGCAAAGAAAGAAGAAAAAACATTTACTAATAAAGAATAAAGGGGGAAACCTTTATTAAAAATACTTTTCCCCTCAGTACATAAACATAGATAACCATAGACAAACATAGGAGAATATGGTATATAGTTTTTCCTATATGTCACAGACAACTTTATTAAAAGTCAGCGAAGTCGCGCAGGTTCTTAACCTGAATATCCTAACGGTGTACCAATATATCAGGCAGGAAAAATTGTCTGCAGTTAAAATTGGCCGAAATTATAGGATAGAAGAAAAGGATTTGAGGGGGTTTATAGAACAACATAAAGTAAAAAGCAAGTAAAGCAAAACTTAACTTATCTGCCCAGCTAAGACAGGTTTTTTAGAAAACTGCCTGAATGGTTGGGTTTTTATATGGAAATGAATAAAGAAATTAAAAAAATCAGTCTAATCATACCTACTTATAACGGAAGACAAGGTGTTAATGACCTGACTCATCATCTTGCCGATACGTTAAACCAAAAAGAGTGGGAATACGAACTCATTTTTATTGATGACCATTCAACTGACGGAACAGTAGATTATTTAAATAGCATAAAAGAAGAATTTCCTATTAAGACATTCACAAAAATAGGCGAGAAAGGTAAAGCATTTTCGTTCCTTGAAGGATTTCAACAAGCACAAGGCGATGTAATTGCCATGATCGATGCCGATCTTCAATATCCGCCTGATGTGATACCGACAATGATTAAAGGACTTGATAAATTTGACATAGTTGTAGCCAATAGAAGATATCAAAATCACCCATTATTCCGAAAAATTCTAAGCAACTGTTTTAAGTTTTTTTTCGGTAAAGCACTTTTTCAATCCGGCCTCAAGGTTTTTAAGAAACAAGTCCTTCATAATCTTGAACTCAATTCTGCATCAGGGGGTTTAGATTATGGGTTCCTATTCAAAGCAAAAAGGATGCATTGGAAAATAGGAATATTAGATGTAGTTATCCAAGAAAGGAGATCTGGAATTAATATTGCGAATTCTTTATTAACCGGAGTTGAGCTGGTTTTGGGTGCCATAAAGCTTAGGTTGCAATATCTCATAAAAGATGTCTTTAAGTTTCTGGATCATCCTCATCACTCTGAAAGATACCCGATCCATTTTAACAATCCTTTAGACTTTCTCTTCATTCCGGAAATATTCAGTATAAAAAAGCATCTCTATCTTGAAACGATATCCTTACTTGTATTTGTTAGTTTACTCGCCATCTCTTTAGTTTGGATGTTCAAGATAGTTTTTAGCGCACCAATATTGATTATCGTCTCCGGGATGATTTCTCTATTTTATCTTGGATTGATGATTTTCAAGCTTATTGTTGTGTTTCAGTCTCTTAAAAAACCATTAATATCTTTTACTAAAGAGGAAATTTCAGCCATCAAGGATGAAGATTTACCTATTTATACCTTGCTAATCCCTTTATGCAAAGAGGCTGAAGTAATTCCTCAGATTATAAAAGCGATGACCGCCATTGACTATCCGCACGATAAGCTGGATGTAATTATCACTTTAGAAGAATACGATCATGAAACCATTGAAGCCATAAAAAGACAATCCCCCCCCCAATACTTCAAGACATTAATTCTTCCTGATATTGCACCAAAGACAAAACCAAAAGCTCTCAATGTGGCTTTTCCTCAAACAAAAGGCGAGTTTGTCGTAATTTATGACGCAGAGATAATACCCGATCCCGACCAACTCAAGAAGGCATATCTTGCCTTTAGAAAATATCCAGATATCGGCTGTCTCCAGACAAGGCTAGACCACTATAATGCTGGCCAAAACATTATCACTAAATTGTTCAGTGCAGAATTTTCCTTTTACTATGATTTGTTTCTGCCAGGACTTCAAAAAATGGGCTATCCAATCCCTTTATCTGGACACAGCACGCATTTCAGAAGGTCAGTTCTAGAAAAGATTGGGGCTTGGGATCCGTACAATGTCACTGAAGATTGTGACGTGGGTATTAGATTACATCGAATGGGTTTTAAGACAGACATTATAGATTCGACAAGCAAGGAAGAAGCTACGAGTACTTTAGGAGCTTGGATAAGACAGAGGTCTCGCTGGATGAAGGGCTTTATTCAAACCAGCATAGTCCATCTTAGACACCCGCTGAGGTTTAAAAATGAAATTGGCGGTTGGCCAAATTTTATCGCTTTTCTTTTTACAGTACCGGGAACAGTAGTCGTTAGCATCTTAAATCTTTTCTACTGGGTTTTTCTCATCGGGTGGTTTACCGTGCATCCTGTATTTATTCAAAAGTTTTTCCCTATGCCAATACTGTACATTTCTGTTATTTCATTTGTTGTCGGGAATTCCATATTTACTTATTTGAATCTTATTGGTGCTTACAAAAGAGAAAGACATGCTCTTGTGAAATATAGCCTGTTATCGCCTTTTTATTGGCTCTTACTTGCGTTTGCAACGATTAAAGCATCAATAGAAATATTTGTAAGATCTCACCATTGGGAAAAAACTAAACATGGTGCGCATCTTGCAGACATAAAATATGCACCTAACACAAATTAAAAAAATAACAAAAACATTCTGGGCGGAAATTCTACTGGCCTCCTTAGCCATCGCTATGGGGTCATTTATGTTATGGCGAGTTTCTGAATTGGGTTTTATAAAAGCATTGGTTGATCAGAATTCCCACTTAAACTTTTCCAGACTAGTAATAGACAGCATGACACCGGGAATTAGTCAACTTGGATTCTGGCCGCCATTATTACATATTTTAATGATTCCTTTTGTCGCAATAACACCTCTTTATAAAACTGGTTTGGCTGGGTTTTTTACTCTAATTCCATTCTTGATAATGGGAACAGTCTTTCTATATAAAATTGTTCTCCGCTTAACAAACAAAAAAATCTTGAGCCTAGTAGCGCCAATTTTATTTCTCCTAAATCCTTACGTCTTATATTACACGGTCACCCCAATGGCAGAAGTTCTCTTTATTGCTAATTTATTTGGTGTTGCATATTTTTTACTTTCTTGGCTAGATGGCAGGCGATTGAAACATCTGTTACTTTGCGGGCTTTTTATAACACTAGCCAGTCTTTCCCGATATGAGGGACTAATCTTAGCCCCCTTGGTTGGAATGGTTATTTTGTTATCTCTTATAAAGGAAAAAAGGTCATATCACCAAATTGAGGCATTACTGCTTTTATTCTTGATCCCTGCAATTGCCGGATTAATATTTATTATTGCATACAGTTGGGTGTATGGTGGGGACCCGCTTATATTTGCTGGTGGAGGCTGGTGGACTCGTAGCTCTATAGGCGAGGTAAGGCCGGCAACACATAATCTACCATTGGCAATAGAGTATGTTAAGTACGCTTCTTATTATGTGATTGGGAGAACACAAATTATTATTGCCTTAGCCTGCTTATTTCCACTACTTATATTTGTAAAACGGAAACTTCGAACTTTGATAGTTTTACTTATTCTCCTGAGTCCAATACTTTTTGTATTATTTGGATTATATCGAGGTTCTATTCCACTAGCACTTCCTGAATTCCCACCTACTTATAAATTTCTTAACGAACGATATGCTCTGTCTTGGATTGGTTTTGTGATAATAATACCTGTCGTTTTAATTGATGTTTTGCTTCAAAAAAATCAAGGTCGAAATTACAACATATTAACAACAATTATAGGTAGCTTATTTATTGCGGGTCTAATTTCACTGAGTCTCTATCAACTATATAACGTAAGCTTTGTCGAGAAATTCGAAACTATCAGAAACAACTTAAGTTTACGAACCGATGAGCAGCGAGCAGTTGCTCGGTATCTAGATAATAATTATGACTATGGAAAAGTTTTTGTTGCTCGTGTCGATAATGATGGACTTTTAACAGAAGCAAACATACCTCTTAAAAATTATATTCAAGAAGCAAATTACCGTTTCTACGATCAAACTATGAAACAGCCTTGGCTTTTTTCAAGATGGGTAATTATGTATAACCTTAACGAAAAAAGGGTATATAAATGGGCGAAAGAACGTGAACCAATCTTTTTAAAATGGTCTGAGTCAGAACTATTTCATGAATATTACGAACCGGTTTTGGTAAATGACTTTAAGAGACTTTATAAGATAAAGGATGCTGCTATTAGAAAATTAGCCGAGGAGGAGGGGTATAACCTTTTGCAAATTCCCTCCGTCAATTCTCAATTAACATGGTGGGATCCTCAAACAATTTATTCAAAGATACAAACACCTGATTCTTCTCAAGTAGCTAAAAAGGGCTCGTCACCATCGAAGTCTCAGACTAGATCAAAGCTCAAGACTTTCTATGAATCTGACTTAAAACCATACTATAAAGACGGATTTTACATAGACTCTCAGCATGCTGGAAACTCTGAATCGCAAAGCTATGCGCTTCTCCAATCATATTGGACAGGAGATAAAGAAACTTTCGACAAGGTTTGGGAGTGGACTAGGGAGAACCTTCAACGGAAAACAGACCATTTATTTTCTTGGAAATTCAACTATTCGCCGGATACCTTAAAAGTGCAAATAAGTGATAGAAACTCGGCCACTGATGCGGACACAGATATTGCTTATGCGCTTCTCAAAGCGGGTGAAGATTGGAAAAATTCGAAGCATATAGCCGAAGCAAAACTTATCATCAAAGATTTATGGGAAATAGAAACAGCGAGTGCAAGTGGACAAAGGAATGTTCTTGCTGGTAGCTGGGCTAATAAAAAAGATAGTGCGATTTTAAATCCCTCTTATTTTTCTCCATTCGCATACAGATTATTTGCAAAGTACGACGCAGACCGTGACTGGGAATCTCTTATTAACGATGGGTACGTCACCCTAAACATGGTTTCGGGCAACGAAATGAGAAATGGTACAGATATTTTTTTACCCCCAAACTGGGCAGTTTTCAACTATAAAAATAGAGGTATTTCCACATTTACAGACAAATCTGATTCCATCGACTATTCCTATGATGCCTTTAGAACATTTTGGAGAGTCGCTATGGATCAACTTTTATATCCAAATAATCAAGCCAAAGGATATTTAGAGAAAGCGAGTATTTTCAAGAAAGAATGGGAAAAGAATAAGCAGTTTTGCACCATATACAGATTCGATGAGGGAGCTGTAAGTTGCGAATTCACTGCCTCTACTTTAACAGGTCCACTGGCTGTTTTAAGCATTACTGAACCTAGAATTGCTGATGAAGTAGTTGAAAAATATCTTTTATCTGGCGGAGACATTACTTTGCCGGAGTCCACATCTTTTTATCACAAGAGCTGGTATTGGTTTGGACTCATGCTGTGGACAGCTTTTGATAATTAACCATGAAAAATAATTGGATCAGAATTTACACATTGGTTAAAAATGGGCAGGTTTCTCAAAGCTCGTTATTTGTTTTTGCGTTGATGATCACGCATTTTTTAAATCTCGCCTTCAATGTTTATTTGGGGAGGGGATTATCTGTAGAACAATACGGACTTGTTATATTCATCACAAGCATACTTTACTTTACAAATATAGTCTTTACTGCCCTCATAGCCACTGTTAGTCATACTACAGCATATCTCTCCTCTAGTACAAAAGGCAGGGCAACTATAAATTTCTATACATCAGCAAGAAAATATGGATTTGCTCTATCTTTGACTCTTTCACTGATTTGGCTGATCTTTGCTCCATACTTGAGAAACTTTTTTAATATTAGCGACTTGCTTCCTTTACTGCTTTTTTCGGCCACCATTTTTCGGGGTACCAATGACCATACGAATAAAGCATGCCGTAAGTAAAAAATGCGCAAAAGATAATAGTAGCACCTGATCGAATATAAAAATTCTTCTTTTTTTTTGTCTGCTGCTCTTGTCTTTCGACTTTTCGCTGTTCTTTAAATTTCTGAGCTTTTCCCAAAACTACCTCCTATTATTCTCAAAGACATACGCTGTATTTAATATTACTTCCTCGCTCCATTGAGGACCGATAAACTGAATCCCCACCGGCAAATTATCTACTTCCCTGCCCGGAACGGAAATGGCGGGCACTCCGGCGATATTTACCGGCACGGTGTAAA
>Ga0209210_1000993_pt1 | contig 25696 bp, 30 predicted proteins | sample RifGroA1_FD_183991 | JGI IMG/M metagenome (GOLD analysis project Ga0209210, IMG submission 183991) | Contaminated groundwater microbial communities from Rifle, Colorado, USA - Rifle Groundwater A1 (SPAdes) (version 2) | ecosystem: Environmental > Aquatic > Deep subsurface > Groundwater >...
TTCTGGCTTTCGCTCTATTGATTGTAGGCTCTGTCTTAATCTCTGCCAGACATATCACCTCATTCTTCGTTTCGTTAAAGAATGCTCTTTACCCAGCAATTGCAGCTTTTTTATTCGCCGTAGGTTTTTTATTAACCAAAACACTATTTTTAGAGAGCGATTTTTTATCCGGGCTTTTTATCATTCTGCTTGGCGGAGGATTGGGCGCAGGCATATTACTTCTTAATCCAACAGCGATCAAAGAAATAATTTCTAATAAACGAAGCGTTGGTAAATCTATGTTGTTTTTTGTAGTAGGGGCTGGTTTCGGAGGCTTAGGGGTTTTGTCTCAATTCTACGCGGTATTCTTGGCAGAACCCGGCCAAATTCCTCTCATCAATGCCTTAGAGGGTGTAAGGGATATATTTTTGCTTGGCCTAATTTATTTTATATCTTTATGGAACCCCCAATTACTAAAAGAAGAAATGAAAGGGGCAGTTATTGGCCAGAAAGTATTTGCTATTTTGCTAATTTGGCTTGGCCTAATTTTACTACGCTAGTAGCAAGTTTACTTATTGCATTAATCATTAGGTCTTATGAGAATAAAACGGTTTTTTAAAATTTTTCTTACGACAATCATATTTATTACGTTAATATTGTTTTTGTATCTTTTTGTCGGCAAAGTAAGTCCGGCCAAGAAAATAACTTGGGGTGTAACATTTTCCCAGAAACATTCTCATGATTTAGGCTTGGATTGGAGGGAGAATTATCTGGCGATTCTAGATGATTTGGGGGTTAAAAATATCAGACTGATAGCTTATTGGGATTTGCTTGAGCCACAGAATGGGCAGTACAATTTTGAAGATTTGGATTGGCAGGTCAAGGAAGCTAGTTCAAGAGGAGTTAAGACGTCTTTGGTAATTGGTATTAAAGTGCCACGTTGGCCCGAGTGTCATGTTCCTGAATGGGCAAAAGGTTTCAATAAAGAACAACAACAGGAGGGGGTTCTGGCTTTGGATAAAGAGATTGTTTTGAGATACAAGGATTATCCCAATATCGATTACTGGCAAGTAGAGAATGAGCCATTTTTTCCCTTTGGCAATTGCCCTTGGTTTGACTTTGGTTTTATTAAGAAAGAAATAAGATATGTTAAATCTTTAGATCCGAGTCGTCAAATTTTGATTACAGAAAGTGGGGAGTGGTCACCGTGGGTTTTGGCGGGAGCTTTAGGGGACAAGGTTGGCACAACAATGTACCAAAAGATTTATTTCTCCCAATTAAAGCGATATGTGGATTATAAACTGCCACCAATTTTTTATTGGAGGAAAGCACAAGTTGTCAAAAAGTTATTCGGCAAAGAAGTTATTACCATTGAGCTGCAAGCAGAACCTTGGGGCCCAAAGCTGATTTACGATACTTCGTTGAAAGAACAGGCAAAAACAATGAACCTGCAACAGTTCAAGAAAAATATAGAATTTGCCAAAAATACAGGTTTGCGAGAATTTTCTTTATGGGGAGTAGAATGGTGGTACTGGATGAAAACAAAACACAGCAACCCCGATATTTGGGATGAGGCGAAGACTTTGTTCGTAGATCATTGATATAGTCAATCACTTTGCTATACTAAAATTAGTTTCATATAAGGAGGCAATATCAATGGCAATAGCAATCTTTGCTGGGCTAGTGATGATTGTCATTATTGTAGTCGTAGTAAAATACGCCAAGGGTGATGATCTCCGCATAGTTTGATATCACAGAGACACTGCAAAAGGAGTTGTCTTATGTTCAACGAGTAATAAGCGGCCAATATAATCTTGGTCGCTTTTTTATTTTGTATTCGTGCACAAATTTTATTAAAAGAAAAAAGCGGCTTTGTCTTTCGACGGGTGCCGCTTGAACCCTTTGTGATCAAGCTCGTTTTTTACGAGTTAAACATTTTCTGTTTCCAACTTTGCGGCACAGAATCCGCAATAGTCGAAATCGAGAGGAAGTCCTTCGACTCCACAGCTTGGACACTTATGAATGTAAGGTCCAAACAAATTCTCCATATCAGCGCCATCGGCCATCGCGCATCGGATTGAATCGTGGTCAACCGGTCGCTTCTGTGAGAATCCGACCATTCCGAAATACGATTCGACTCCGCCCATATTGCGAGTCAGGGTGTCTTTCGCAAGTCCCATGGTTGAGCCCCAAATTAAATTTGGCAAGAAGTTCAACTGCTCGCGCGTGGAGCGGATACCGCCCGGGAATTGATTGAGAGCGTCGTGCGCCCATTTGTCGACTGTCGCATCGAGCTGATCGTACGGAACAACCTCGTTCACGAGGCCCCATTCTTTCGCCTGCTGCGGTGGAATAGGTCGGTTAAAGAGAAGAATCTCTTTGGCGCGCCGGAGGCCGACCACGAGCGGAAGGTACTGTGTAGCGCCGCCGGCCGCAATGCTTCCGACCTGGGTACCGACCTGCTTGATGTAGCGAGTAGGGACCATCACACCTTTCTTTTCTACCCATTCCGCGTCGGCCATAATTGCGATGTCGCAACTAAGATTCCACTCGTTGCCCGCCACCCACGACGATGCCGTTTAGAGCGGCGATTGTGATCTTGCCGCAGTTGCGCAGGGCATCGTGAGCGCGAACGAAGAAGTTCATCCAGGCCCACATGTCTTGTGATTTACCTTGGACCATGTACTCGGCATATTCCTTCACGTCACCGCCGGTGCAGAATGCTTTGTCTCCTTCACCGCGAAGGATAATCACGCCGATTCGGTTATCGATTGTCGCGTCATCAAATGCTTCGGTCATCTCTTGGAGAGTCTCGAGATTGTAAGAGTTATATAGCTGTGGACGGTTGATTGTGACTCTCGCAATCCCGTCTCCTTTCTCGTATTTGATGAATTTGAAATCGAATTCGGACGGATCCTTTGGTTTGAACAGGGCTGGGGCCTTTCGTCTTGGAGTGGGAAACTTCATATCTTCTGACATTATGATCACCTCCTTTCGTATTTGGGTTGATCTTTTGATTTTGTCAGAATCTTGGTTGCGCCCTTAATAAAATCGCTAGTTACCAAATGTTCGATCGTCTCGTTGCCGGTCGATTCGAGCATGTTATCGAAATGAGGGAATAGGGCACGATTGATTGAGTAACGGGTTGCCTCCACGGCAAGTGGAGCATTTGCCGCGACTTTGTTTGCCCATTCCATCGCACGTGGCATCAGTTCGTCTTTCGGATAAAGTGCCTGAACAGCGCCAATTTTTAGCGCTTCATCTGCGTTGATTATCCGTCCGGTGAATAGTAGGTCGCGTGCGAATCCTGTGCCGATTCGTTTTGTTAATATTTCCGGTCCCATCCATCCAGCCATAACGCCGATAGTTGGTTCCGGAAAGCCGTACATCAGTCCGCCTTCGTCTTTGTTGCCAGATGCGCCATAAAGAACATCGCAAAGTGTGTAGAATTCCGCTCCGCCACCGAGACAGAAGCCATGCACAATGCCGATCGTCGGCACTCTTAGCTGAAACAATTTCTTTGCTACAGCCCGTCCGTCGGTTATGTGCTGTTCGGCTTCTACTCTGGAGATATTGGCGTAATCGTTACCCGATTTGGTAACCAGCTCAGATAGATCGGCACCGAAGCTCGCGTGCTTTCCTGTCGATCGTATAATTACGACCCGTATCGAGGTATTATCCTCGATCTCGTTGAGCTTCGCCAATAACTCTTCAACCATCGGATGCGTTAAGGGTATTGCCGACATCCGGTCTGTTCAGCGTTAATAGAGCAATATGCTCATTTTCCGCCGCTCTTTCGAGTAGAATCAGATCATTAGACATGGTTAGTCCTTCCTTTCCTTTTTTAAATTTGGAATGTGCTCGAACTTTATCATAAGTTCGATGCTGAACATTAACATAGAAGATTGATTCAGTCAATTTTCATCGAAACAAAAGAAACGATTAGGGCGAATTGAATATAAAAAATCTCCCTAAATATCAGAGAGATTTTATTTGGTTTTTATAATTGATGTGCTCATGGTGTCATTGGGATTTCATGAGAGCAAGGCGGGCAATGGCAGCTGTCGTTCCACAAAGACCAACAATAAACGCGACAAAGCCAAGAAAACCGTCAGTTCGATAATCCCACAAGACAACAATCCATGGTGGAGATGCCATCAGATAAAAACCAAACAGAAATACCAGAAGCCAGAGCAGCACCAGCACCATTTTTACTGTTGCTATTACTATTTTTTTTAACATCGGTTATGGGTCACCTCCTTTGATTTGGCGGCTGATATTAGTCATCGGCACCCGTTAGGTCATCATCTGGGTCATCATTGAATGGTGCGTAAGTCTGATAAAAATCATAAGACAGATAAGACATTCCTACCCCGGTGAAAACAAGAAGAATACTAAAAAGAAGTGATGGGATAGTAAATTCAGCATAGATAACCCAGCCCATGAGCCCAATACCACAAATGAGCGCCACTAAAGCAATAATTACCATCAGTGCAAACAAGGCACGGCTATGTATCGGCATCAATACACCTCCTTCTTTAATGATAGTGCGATCTTTGCGGTTTCAATGCCTAGGAACAAAAGTGCCACTCCCATAGACAGGATCGACCAGAACAATGGCCGTGGAAAATATTCACCTCTGGCGGTAACCAGCGTCTCGATAATCATCGCCGTACTAATACAGATGGTTGTATATGCAACAATGCAATACAGGCGTTGAAGTGTTGGCATAACAGCCTCCCTTTCTTTATTTAGTTTGGAATGTACTGTTTTTGATAGTAAATATTAACACAAGAAAATAACTCGGTCAATTTTCATTGAAATAAAAATATGTTTTGATTCCTTTTTTGCTTAAATTAACTTAATGTTGTAAAAGAAGAATATGGCAAAGGTAAAATCTAAAAGAGTATTGGTTGCAATGTCGGGAGGCGTAGACTCCTCCGTGGCAGCAGCTTTACTCAAAAAAGAAGGATACGAAGTCGAAGGCGCTTATATGAAGAACTTTTCGCCAGAGTCTTGGCAAGGGGTTATTTCTAAAGATTGTCCTTGGGAACAGGAAGTAAGAGATGTTGAAAAAGTTTGCCAAAAACTCGATATTCCATGGAGAAGTTTTAATTTTGAAGAAGAGTATCGGGACAAAGTGATTAATTATTTTTTTGATGAATACGCCTTAGGTAGAACGCCTAATCCCGATGTAATGTGCAATAAAGAAATAAAATTTGGTATCTTTTTGAAAAAAGCGAGAGAATTAGGGTTCGATTGTATTGCCACAGGACATTATGTCAGAAAGCGAGAAGTATTTGTGAATTCTGAAGAAACTCGTTATTCGTTAATGACAGCTATTGACGATAATAAAGATCAAAGTTATTTTCTTTGGGCGTTAACGCAAGAACAGTTAAAATATTGTTTGTTTCCGATAGGGAATTATAAAAAGCCACAAATTAGAGAATTGGCAAGACAATTCGGTTTGCCCAATAGCGAAAAAAAAGATTCTCAAGGGCTTTGTTTTGTGGGGCATATAAAGCTTAAAGATTTTTTAAACCAAAGATTGCCTCAAAAACAAGGAGCAGTTGCTTTATCTGACGGCAAGGTTGTTGGAGAGCACGATGGAATCTACCCTTATACTATTGGCCAAAGAAAAGGTATTGGGCTGCCCGGCGGTCCTTATTTTGTGCTAAAAAAAAATCCATTTAGTAAAACTCTTACCATCACAAATAACGAGAAAGATTTATACAAAAAAGATTTGGCGATAGAAAATGTTAATTGGATTAGCGGTAGACAGCCAGAGTCGTCATTAAAAGTAGGTGTCAAGATCAGGTATCGTGCAAAATCGGTTCCGGCTACTATCTATAAACTATCCACTAGCCGCTACAAACTTATTTTTAAAGAGCCACAAAGGGCGATCGCCTCTGGGCAGTCTGCGGTTTTGTACCTAGAACAAGAAATGTTAGGTGGGGGGATTATTCAATAATAATATTCAGTACAATCTAAAACCGAGCGTTAATGTGCGCTCGGTTTTTTTATTCAAGAATTACTTTTTTCCAGGAAAAGTTATTTAGTCAATTCTGCGTCGAATGCTGTTTGGAAAACGCTATATGGCTGCGCTCCGGAAATAGGAGTTTCATTCATTATAAAAAATGGAGTTCCTTGGCCGCCATTTTGCAAGGCCTCTGTTGCGGCGGTCTGTACTTTTGTCTGGTATTTACGTTCGTTGAAACACGAAGCTAAAGCATCAGCGTCTAATCCCAGCCCTTCTGCATATCCCCTGTGTGCTTCTACGGTATTCCATGTTCCACGATCGGTAGACTGTTTGTCAAACAAGAGATCGAAATATTCCCAATATTTTCCTTGTTCTCCTGCGCAATGAGCAGCTTCTGCCGCCATATCTCCGCCAACAACTGGAAAATCTTTGTAGACTAGTTTTACTTTGCCGGTATCAATATAATCTTTCTTAATCGACGGAAGTGTTTCTGTGTGAAACTTACCGCAAAAAGAGCAAGCAAAGTCAGCGTACTCAACCAATGTGATGGGAGCGTTTTGGTCTCCGAGTACCGGCCAACCATTAATATCAACAGATATGTCGATTGGTCCTGGCGTGCCAAGATCATCTTCTATATCGGTATCGTTCGCCGTGTTTGTTTTTGGTCTGGCGGTGCCATTAGAGAAATAAACGGCCCCGGCAATTAAAGCACCAGCAATAATAATTGCCACCGGGACAACATAAGAACTGCCCTGTGATTTATTCGTTGGCGTTGTTTGTATTTCTGTTTCCATGTTTTTGTTATTTTGTTTGATTATCGTTTTATTTAATTACTTTTCCAACCTTTAAGATATGAAACTATTTTATCAGTTTTTTTATTTGCCATCAACGCCCTGGACTCCGGTAAATTTCTCGAATTTTATTTTTTGCGGATCAATTGCCAGTTCTTCTAAAAATGTTTTTGTGGCTTGCACCATTGGTGGTGGACCAACCACGTACCAAATGGGTTTATAAATATCGATCGCCATTTCTTTTATGCATTCGGTATTGACGTAGCCAATGTGATTACAGAAAGTAAAATGCGGATTTGCTATTTTTAACTTTTCAAGTTCCTCGAGGTAAGCAATGCTTTCTACGGAATTGTTGGAATAAAGCAAAACCATAGGGTGTTCCAAATTTTCTTCGGTCGCAAATCTGATCATGCTAAGGCAAGGAGCTATTCCAATACCGCCAGCCACAAAGACTATCGATTCTCTTTGGTTTTCTGGCAAAGTGAATAATCCATAAGGTCCTTGTATTTCTACTTTGTGTCCGAGAGGTGATTCTTTTAAAGTCCTTTTAAAAGCGCTATCAGAGTCTCGGAAAGCAATTTCTAACCTGCCCTTTTCGTTTGGTGAAGAGACGATAGAAAATAACCTTAAATTTCCCTTTGGATCATTATAAAGCAATTCAGGGATTGTCAGTTTGATGTATTGCCCGGCTTTAAAATGGAAATCTTGCCCAGCCACATCAAAAGCGATTTCGGTAGTGCCTTCGATTATTTTTCTGCGCTCAATTACAAAGCTAGCAATCGCATTCATTTTCATTAAATAAATTTATTTCAGAACCTATTATCAATAAAGCATATTCTCGGACTTATATAAAGTGTCATATTAATTTACGCATATCATTAGTTTGACAATGAATCTTTTGGCTACTAAAATTAGTAGTAGATATTCTTATGGTATGGCTAGAAAAGTAATAAAAACAGCCCATGGCCCTTTCGAAGTAAAGCCTCAAGAGAAATCGGTTTTCATTTGTATGTGCGGTTTGTCGAAAAACCAGCCTTTCTGTGACGGTTCCCATGAAAAGACACTAGACGAACAAGAGGGAATATTTTATGAATACGACGACCAAGGGCATAGAAAAGAAATAAAACAAGAACAACAATGATTTTTGTTTTTACCGGCGATGGTAAGGGTAAAACCACTTCGGCTATCGGGCAGGCAATAAGAGCGATCGGGCAAAATAAAAAAGCCCTAATAGTGCAGTTTATCAAAAGTTCAAAATGGCCTACTGGCGAAGAGAAAATTATCAAAGAATTATCTCCGCGCTTTAAAATTATAAAAGGGGGCAAAGGATTCGTCGGTATTTTAGGAGATAAATTGCCAAGGAGAGAACATAAAGACGCTGCTCAAAAAACATTATCTTTGGCGAAAAAAGCAATTCTGTCCAAAAGATTCGGCTTGGTTATTCTGGATGAAATTATCGTTGCGATCGATTTAAAGTTGGTATCCTTAAAAGAGGTTTTAGGGATTTTAAAGAAAGTCCCAGAAGAAATAGACGTAATTCTGACTGGTCGCTTTTCACCAAAGGAGTTGATAGCGTTCGCCGATCTCGTCACCGACTTCAAAGAAGTTAAGCATTATTTCGCCAGAGACAAGATTGCTCATTATCAAAAAAAGGTTATAGCTAAAAAAGGTAGAGAGTACTAAACATAAAACATAAAGTATAAAACATGAACCAAGAGACCAAGAAATTTAAAGTAAAAGTTTTAAGAGAGACTTGTATTGGAGCTGGGTCCTGCGAAATTTTGTCTCCAAAAGTTTTTAAACTAGATCAAGAGGGGAAAGCTTTTGTTGTGGATCAGGGCAATCAAGCAGATGCTAGTGGTTTTATAGAGGTTACAAAAGACGAGCTAAAAAACGTGATAGAGGCTGCAAAGTCTTGTCCGGTTTTGGCTATTCTCGTACAAGATGAAACTGGCAAACAAATTTATCCTGAATAATGATAAAAAATAGCGTCACGTGGAAAATAGGCGGAGAGGCCGGATACGGAATCATGTCGTCCGGCTTAATTTTCGGAAAAACCTGTTTAAGGTCAGGTTATTTTGTTGTGGATACCAATGAATACCCGTCTTTGATTAGGGGTGGTCACAATACATATATTGTAAGAGCGGCCAGAGAAGAAATATTCTCCATAGTAAAGCCAGTAGATATACTTATAGCTTTAAATAAAAACGCAATTGATTATCACAAAGACGAATTATCCCAAGATTCCCATGTTATTTTTGACACAGACAGAATTTCAAAAGAAGATACAAAGGTTTTGAAAAAATCAAAACTGTACCCGATTCCTTTAATTTCTTTGGCAAAAGAAAGCGGCGGGCAAGAAATTATGGCAAATACCGTGGCTTTGGGCGCAACAATTGCTTTGCTCGATGGTGATTTTGAAATACTCTCTGATGTAATAGCTGATGTTTTTGGAACAAGCAAGAAAGAAATAATTGATATCAATATTGCGGTGGCTAGAGCAGGATTTAATTACGTAAAAAAGAATTTCCCCGGAAAAATCAGCTATTCTTTAGAAAAACAAAAGAACAAAAGAGATCTTATGTTTCTTTCTGGTAGCGAGGCTGTGGCTTTGGGAGCGGTGAGGGCTGGTTGTAAATTCTTCGCGGCTTACCCAATGACGCCAATTAATCCCATAATCAATTATTTTGCCAAGAACGGGCCGGATTTAGGCATAGTTTATAAGCAGCCAGAAGACGAAATTTCAGCCATTAATATGGCAATCGGCGCTTCTTTTGCAGGTGTGAGATCTATGACCGCAACGTCTGGCGGCGGATTTTCTTTGATGGCCGAAGGCTACGGCATGGCAGGTATGACAGAGACACCGCTGGTTATTATTGAAGGACAAAGGCCGGGCCCGGCTACCGGTCTTCCAACCTGGGGTGGCCAAGCCGATCTAAAATTTGTCTTACACGCTGCCCAAGATGAATTTCCAAGAATTATTTTAGCTCCCGGTGATCCGGAAGAATGCTTCTGGTTGACAGCCGAAGCTTTTGATTTGGCAGAAAAATATCAAACAACAGCATTGGTTCTTATCGACAAGCACTTGGGAGAGAGCCGTTATTGGTCACCAATAATCGACTCCTCTGGTTATAAAATAGACAGAGGATTTTTGATGTCAGAAGCTGATCAGCAAAAAGATTACAAGAGATACGAATTAACTAAATCTGGTATTTCACCAAGGCCAATTCCCGGCAGAGAAGGGTTTACTTTTCGAGTGAATAGCGACGAGCATTCAGAGTACGGATTTTCTGAAGAATCGGCCGAAAACCGAGTAGCCCAAATGGAAAAAAGAATGAGAAAGCTAGAACTTTGCCAAAAAGAAATTCCAGATCCAAAAGTTTACGGAGACAAAAACGCAAAAATTATTTTTGTTGGTTGGGGTTCTTCAAAGGGGTCCATTCTGGAGGCGCAAAAAATACTTGCAGAACAAAAAATCGCCACAAAGTTTTTGCACCTTACTTATATGAATCCTTTGCCGCAAAAATTCTTGGAAAAATTCTTTGGCGCAATTAAGAAAGAAAAAGTATTAATGGTAGAACAGAATTATACGGCGCAATGCGCGGCATTAATAAGAGAGAAAATTGGTTACGAAATAAAAGATAAATTCTTGAAATACGACGGCCGACCATTTTATCCAGAGGAAATAGTTGAAAAGGTTAAAGCATTGTAAGTATGTTAGATCCAAACAAATTTGGGACAAACGAAGAAATAACTTGGTGTAAGGGTTGCGGAAACTTTGGTATTTTTGTGGCGCTTAAAAACGCTTTTGATAAGCTTGGTTGGAAACCAAACGACGTTCTACTTACCTATGGCATTGGTTGTCATGGCCATATGGTTAACTACTTAAATGCTTTTGGCTTTGAGGGGTTGCACGGTCGCGCTTTGCCAGTAGCCACGGGTGCAAAACTCGCCAATCATAAATTAAATGTTATTTCGATTGTGGGCGATGGAGATCAACTTGGAGAAGGGGGAAATCACTTTTTACATGCTTGCCGACGCAACACAGATATTACCTGTATTATTCACGACAACCAAGTTTATGGTCTAACCGTTGGCCAGTCGTCACCAACATCTGCCATAGGATTCAAAAGCCGAACAGCTCCTACGGGGACAGTTGAAGAACCGATTAACCCTGTTTCTTTGGCGCTGGCAGCTGGCGCGCCTTTCGTCGCTCAAGGATTTTCTGGCGATATTAAGCAGCTAACTGATTTATTTGTTGAAGCCATAAAACACAAAGGTTTTTCTTTGGTAAATGTTTTCCAGCCTTGCGTTACTTTTAACTATTTGAATACCTATAAGTGGTTTTATGAAAGAGTATATAGATTAGAAGACACCAGCTATACTCCTAATGATAAAGTAGTTGCTTTTCAAAAAGCGTTGGAGCTGGAAACCAAATTACCAACCGGCATTATCTACAAAACCGAAAAACCTCTTTTTGAAGAAAGTTTGCCGCAAATCAAAGAAAAACCATTAATTGACCAGCCGATTGATAATATTGATATCGAGAGATTATTCTCGGAGTTTAGATAGTAAAGGTATTTTTTGCTTATTTCTGTTGGAACAGAATTATGCATAAAGAAGAATTACTTCAATTCTTATTAAAAGCTAGAACAAGGACTTATGCTGGAGAGGGAGGAAAAGTAAATGCGGTTTTAGGCGGTTCGGATCAATTGGAATACAAAGAAGGAGATTGGTTTTATCGAGACGTTTATTATAACGGTAATGGAATTTTTGTTGGATTAGAAGCTATCTATTATCAGGATAAGGCGGTTTGGTCTATGTCGTATTATGGGAATTATAAAGGGATGTCCGAGGAAGAGGTGGATAAGATTTTGAGAAAAGCGCTTGTTGAAAATTGGCAGACCGCAAGAACGTGGCAAAAAGTAGAATGGCAGAGCGGTAATTTTAAATATGTATGCAAGCCGGATTTTGAAGGCTCTATCGAAGAGATGGCTGGCGCAGAAAAAATTCTTAAGGGAGAAAAGGAGATATATAGATTTTTCTATGCTGGCGGGTTATTGGTAAAAGAATAATTAGAAAATCGCCATTAGGGTTTCGCCCGCAAGTCTATGGCCGAGGGCGGTTCTTTGGTGTGTGGAAGTAGCTATTGACAAGATAGATATAGCATGCTATTATTAATATATTAGTACTTAATATATATTGTCCTGCCGCAAGAACATGCGGGATACAAATAAATGTTAGCTATATTCGCCTCAATACCAGGGCAAGCGTATGATTATACGGTTAGCCTGTTGATTGGGAGCTCCTGTGGTTGTACCACAAAAAGGAGAACTGCGATGTTCAAAGTTTTTGATGGTAAAAAGGGGTTAACCAACGAAGGAAAGAGCTTCTTGGATGAATTTTCGTTTCTTGAGGGTTTACGCCCGATCATGGAGTGTCTGAATAGAGATGTCATAGCGAAGATCCATAAAGACTGTTTCGAAAAATCAAAAGTCGTCAAGGCGATCAAGATGACGCAACGAGTGATACCGTCTAGATGGATGGTATGGGATACGGGCAGGATCGTCAGTAATGCTGAAACAGATTCTTTGTTGGCTGATTGGAAGATGCCGCCCACAGTGAGGACGCTTTTACTGAGGACGTCTGTGAATGGCAGGTTTGCGGTTCTGGTTGAAAAACCAGACCTTGACTGCTATATTCTGCACCTGGTGAAATCTTTCACGAGGTCAGAATTGGGCGGTTGGAGTTACGACACAGAAGAGTCGCTGGGTTATTTATTGATTAATGATTATATTGATCAACAAGACTACGATCGAAGAATTAAATATATCGACTCTCTTGAAGATGAGCTCGACGAAATGGATGACTGCGAAGAATAGGTATTTGTATAATTACTTATGTGGTCAGGATAATAATTGTAGCCCTTTCTTATGAAGGGGCTTTTCTTTTTTACCCCAAGGCTCTAAAACAACCGCTAGACGACCTATTAGCTAGTTATGGGCATTAATCAAGAGACTGCCATTAGGGGCGGTTTTTTGATAGAGTAGATTTATGGTCGAAACAAAAGAAATCCTTGTTAAGCTACTTATAATTATTCTGGCGTTTGTGATTGTTGCCGGTTTGGGTTATGGCGGTTATCGTGGTTATCAATATTATCTTTTTGTGGAAGATCTTAAGGGAGTAAAAAATAATCTTTTTCTGACTAAAATAGATCTTGAAAAAAAAATCGGACAGCTTGAGCTTAACATTTCTCAACTATCAACCGAGAATACAAACCTCATCAATTCATTAATCGAAGAAAGAAACAGAAACAATGAATTTGAGCAGCAAATACAGGCGATACAGGGCACGGTTGATATTGTCCAGAAACTTCAAAACACAGACAAAGAGCTGCTACAAAAATATTCAAAGGTGTATTTCTTGAATGAAAATTATGTACCAGAAAGCCTTGTGGCGATTGACCCCAAATACCTACAAGATAAAGATGAACCCGAGCAAATACACGCCAACGCCCAGCGATTTCTTTATAGTTTACTCGATGGGGCCGCTGCCAATGGTACGCCTTTGGAAATAATTTCGGCATATAGATCGTTTAAAGAGCAAGCGTCGTTAAAAACAGGCTATAAAGTGACGTATGGTTCTGGCGCCAATAAATTTTCGGCAGACCAAGGATATTCAGAGCACCAATTAGGAACTACCGTAGATTTTACCACTTCGGATCTTGGGGCCGGATTTTCAAAATTTGAAACAACAACGGCATATACTTGGCTTACAGAAAATGCTTATAAATATGGTTTCGCGCTTTCTTATCCTAAAAACAATGCCTATTATCAATTTGAGCCGTGGCATTGGCGATTTATAGGAGTTGAGCTGGCTCAAAAACTGCATAGTGTCAATTTGTATTTTTACGATTTAGACCAACGCTTGATCGATACTTACCTTGTTTCTATATTTGACTAAAGCAATTAAAAAACCGCCACAAGGGCGGTTTTTGGTATCGCGCAACTAAAATATTATAAGCAAAGAACTACAAGCTATTTTTGAGCTGGTTGACGATAGCAAAGACGTCAGCTTGGCGGTTATCAGAATAGAGCAAGACAATGGCTACGGGTTCTTGGTTGATATTGAAAACAGAAGCTATGGTTTGTTTTGCTTCTACTAGATAGCCGGTTTTTCCGCCAACAAATTCGCCGAGAGGATAAAAATTATTTACGTTTTGGAATTTGAAACGGCGGCCCGTAGAATCTGGAAGCCAAAAATCATTATATTTGGTAATTGCCAAAATTTCCGGGTGTTGCTTATAAATATACGACACTAGTTTTGCGAGGTCGGATGACGTAGAGCGATTGGCAGAATCTAATCCGTGTGGATCGAAAAAACTAGTGTTTTGCATGCCAAGTTCTTTTGTTTTTTGATTCATTAGCGTTAGAAAATTTTGCTTGCCAACAAAAAAAGTTAAGGCTTCTGCAGCGTCATTGCTTGACTGGATAAGAGCAGCTTTTAAGAGACCTTCTTTGCTAATATTTAATCCCGCGAAAAGAACAGGGCTTTTGCCTAAGGGCTTTAGTATTTCTTCTGTTAGTGTGATTGTTTGGTTGTTTGTAATATTTTCTGATGCGACAACAGCTGTCATTAATTTTGTTACAGAAGCTATGGAATAAGCTTGGCTAGAATTTTTCTCGAGCAAAACTTTATTATCTGAAAGCCGCACCGCGGAAAAAGCGGCGGCTGTGGGTTGTTGGCGTAAGTTTAAATTTGAGATAAGCGATTTGAAAACTTCTATCTCGCGTTTTAAGATTTCTATTTGCTGGATCAAGAGAAATGTATCTGGTTGTGCTTGAGCCAAAATTGGCCTTGGCGTAGATAGAAAAAGAGATAGAACAATTATTAGGAAAAGAGGAAACTTTTTCATAGAAAAATTATTACTGTATTTTTATTTTATACTTTATCTGTGTTTATGGAAACAAGAAAACTGATACAATAAGTTATATGAACCAGACAACCATTCTTTATATTTTTAGCGTAATCGGAATCTTGGATACTCTGTATCTGATATATCATAAAATCCGCGGGACCGAGGTAACCTGCCCATTTTTTCCGCCCGAATGGTGCCGGAAGGTTCAAAAGAGTCCATACAGTAAAACATTTGGAATCCCAAATTCATTCGCTGGATTTGTGATGTTCGTAATTATTTTTGCGCTAACACGGCTTTACGTTATAGGTTCTGTCGTATTCTGGCCGATTCGGGTGTTTGTCACTTTTGGATTTCTGTTTTCAATGTATTTTACTTACGTGCAGGGTTTTGTACTTAAGGCATTCTGTACTTGGTGTGTAGTTTCAGCTATTAGTTTTACGGTTATGTTTTTGGCTGTTTGGTTTTTGTAAAAATGTACGTCAAAGAAAAATAAATGCTAATCAAGGTAAAAGTTTTTCCAGGGAGCAAAAAAGAAGAGATTATTAAAAAGACAGAAGATAGTCTTGATGTGAAAGTAAAAGCCAGGCCCGAGAAAAACGAAGCGAACAGGGCGGTGGTTACCGTTCTAGCTGATTATTTTAAAATTCCGGCAGGAAAAATAAGGATGATCAAAGGCTCAAAACAGAGAAACAAGATTTTTGATATAATATTAGAATGAACAAGATCGGGCTAATAGAATAAATTAAAACAATTTAGATGAATAATAAAAAAACTTTAATAATTATTATTGTAGGATTCATTATTGTTTTAGCGGTTAGTCTTGGTATTTATGGCTGGCAGAAATCTATCTCTGGGAGCAAGTCGCAACGGCAGACGTTGGACTCGCAACAAAAACAAATTACCGATTTACAAGGTCAATTAAATGAAATCACAGCAGAAAGAGATGATTTATTGCGTAGAGTAGAAAACCTTACCCTTAATCCGGAAGAATCAAATAGGTATGTTAAGTTGACTTATCCCAATGGAGGAGAAACTCTATGTTTGGGCGATACAATATTGATTGAATGGGATAGTAAGGGAGTAGAGATGATTGGTCTAAGATTGAGGAGACAATCAATTAGCGGGACCAATTTTTATCACATAGGATTGAATACTGTTGCCGCCACATCTAACGAAGCAAATATCGCAGGTAGAGGATCAATCGAGCAAAGGTTGATTAGCTCTCAAGAGATCCCTTTGGGTACTGGTTATAAAATGGAGATTGTTAGCGCCGATAGCGGGATTCAAATGAGTGACGCGAGTGATAGCGTTTTCTCCATTGAGGCCTGCGAAGGATAAATAATCGATTTTGAATACGGCGAAACAAATGGATAATCTTTTAGAGATTTTGTTGGGCAATAAAGAGATCGTTTTCCTGGTAATTGCAGTTTTTCTCTATTTAATTTTTAGAAAAAATATTTATAAAATAAAATTTAATATACCGTTAAAGCCTCGGGTAAGAATTATTAATCAAAATATAAAAGGATTAGAAAATCTTACACCAGAAAAAGCCGCCAAAGCCAGGGAGGAGCTTGGTAGGATAACAGAATTGCAAAACAGCGTTATTAGAAAAATTATTTTTAAAATACGGAAGCAAAATCTAGAGATAAGCCAGGAAGAGCTTTCGAGCGTAGTTATGTCGGAATATGAAAGAGAGAAAGTTAATTATCCAAAATTAAAAAACACTTATTTAAAGGATTTCAAAATCGAGAAAGCAGAGTCTCCGCTCAAAAACAAAATCGAGTAGCATGCTCAATACAGAAGAAATACAAAAAGAAATAGAGTTAATCAGAGAAAGAAATAAGCGCGTTGAAGCAGATAAGGCATGGGAAACTAGCGGCTTCCGGATTTTATTTATTACCTTAATTACTTATATAATTACATCTATTGTATTTTACTTAATAGGTATTGATAATTTTTGGTTGAGCGCGCTGATTCCAACAATAGGTTATTATTTATCAATGCAATCTCTGCCATTTGTTAAAAAATGGTGGATAGATAAATTTTTACAAAAGAGCAAGTAATTTATTCTTTATGGAAAATATTTCGACAATTGCAGGGTGGATTGGAATGGTATTGATTTTGGTGGCTTATTATCTCGTTTCTGTAAAGAAAGTTTCTGGTCAGGCATATATATATATATCAATTATTAAACTTTTTCGGAGCGCTAGGAATTATCTGGAATACCTTTGCTCAGCGCGCATGGCCAGCAATGATACTGAATGTTGTTTGGGCGATAATCGCAGTAATAACAATTCTATTGACCAAGAGAAGCTAGATGATTGCGAATAAAGATAGAGCGCGAATACGCATCCTTTTTTATTTGGCGGATCTTTTTGCTTGTCCTGAATTCTTTGAAGGGTTAAAATGTATTTACTATGATCTACGATTTAATCATTGTTGGCGGTGGGCCGGCGGCGATTGCTGCTGGCGTGTATGCTGCCAGAAAAAGAATAAAAAGCTTGATTGTTGCGCATGATTGGGGAGGGCAGTCAAAAGCCTCGGCAGAAGTCCAGAATTTTATTGGTATTAAATCTATTCCCGGAGAGGAATTAGCAAAGAAGCTAGAAGAACACGTTAAAGCTTACGCTGACGATATTTTGGATTTTGACGAAGGCGTTTTGGTGAACAAAATTTCAAAAGCGGAAAATTTTGATAACGACAATCCGGTTTTTGAAGTGGAAACAGGCGAGGGGGAAAAATACAGCGCGAAATCTCTTATTATAACCGCTGGCGCGAGTAGAAAAAGATTGGCCGTGCCGGGAGCAGAAGTATTTGAAGGTAAAGGAGTTGTCTACTGTGCTTCTTGCGATGCGCCTTTATTTCGCGATAAAACAGTAGCGGTTATTGGTGGCGGTAATGCAGGATTTGAATCGGCGCAACAATTACTGGAATATTGCTCCAAGGTTTATATTTTAGAATACGCAGACGAGTTTAAGGGAGACGAGCTTACGAGAAATAAAGTTTTAAGCTCCGGGAAAATAGAAGCAATAACTTCAGCCGAAGTAATAGAAATTAAAGGAGGTAAGTTTGTAGAAAGTTTGATTTATAAAGACAGAAAAACAGGAGAGCAAAAAGAGATTGCCGTGGGGGGCGTTTTTGTTGAGATAGGGTCTTCCCCCAATAGCGGATTTGTTGGCGATTTAGTAGAGAAAAATAAATACGGCGAAATTGTTATTGACCATAAAAACGGCCGGACTTCACAAAACGGAATCTGGGCGGCAGGAGATATTACTGATCAGCCCTATAAACAAAATAATATTTCCATGGGTGACGCGGTAAAAGCCCTTGAAGATTTATATTTATGGTTGCAAAAATAGAAATCACAAAATCAATAATACCCAAAGATGAGTTTGGGCCTGAATACATTATAAACGTATATGATCCTCAAATAGGAATGGAGGGTTTTTTGGTTATCGACAATACGGTTCTTGGCATGGCTAAGGGTGGCATTCGCATGACGCCAAACGTAACGGCCGAAGAAGTTTGGAGATTGGCGAGGGCAATGACATGGAAAAATTCTCTGGCTGGTATTCCTTTTGGAGGAGGAAAAGCCGGTATTATTTGGCCTCCTGCTGGCGCAACGGACAAGGTGGGCGGAGAAAATGAATTAAAAAAACAATTTGTTCAAAGCTTTGCTAAGGCAATCAAGATTTTTACTCCCAAGAAATATATTGCCGGACCAGATGTTAACACCGGAGAAAAAGAAATGAAATGGTTTGTAGAGGCAACGGGCGATTGGAATTCAGCCACTGGGAAACCAGAGAATCTTTGCGTAAGGGTTTTGAAAGATTGGCAAAAGTGCGGTATTCCTCACGAGGCGGGAAGTACGGGTTTTGGCGTGGCGCACGCAACGAAAGTTGCAGTTGAGGCATTGAAATTAAATATTAAAGATGTGGCAGTGGCGATTCATGGCTTTGGAAATGTGGGAACGTTTACTTATAAGTTCCTGACAGAAATGGGAGCCAAAGTGATTGCCATCGCGGATCATAGTGGCGCAATTTTCTGTGAAGATGGATTTGACGAGGATAAAATTGGAAAATTAATAGCGTCTAACCAAAAAGTCGCAGAATATACCGGAAAAGCGAAAAAAGTGAATGGTGATGATTTCTGGGCTGTACCAGCCGATATTTTGATACCAGCCTCTATTACAGATGTTATTCATGAAGGCAACAAAGACAGGATCAATGCAAAGATTATAGTAGAGGCCGCAAATATTCCAATGCGAGAAAATATTGAGAAAGAGTTATTCAAGAGAGGGATTTTAATTGTGCCCGATTTCGTTGCGAATTCCGGAGGTGTAATTTCTTCCTATTCTGAATACAAAGGGCATTATTTGAAGAAAATGTTTCAATTGGTGGAAGAAAAAATAACCAAATCTACAAAGCAGGTTTTGAAAGAAAGCCTAAGACAAAATAAGAATCCGAGAGAGGTTGCTGTGGAAATTGCCAAGAAAAGGATATTGGCCAAGATAAATAAGAAGAACAAATCATGAATACATTGTCTCTTATTTTGGAGAGCACTTTTCTGGTGAGTCTAGTTTCGTTTGTTGGGGCCTTGATACTTTATTTGAGCGATAAATTTCTAAATAAAATCCTCGTGGTTTTAATCAGTTTATCTGCGGGGGCTTTAATGGGAGATGCATTCTTTCATTTAATACCAGAATCTCTAAAATTAATAGGGTTTGATGAAAGATTAATATTGTTTTCATTTTTGTATGTGGTTTTGGGATTTTGTATGTTGTTTATCCTTGAGCAATTTATCCAATGGCATCACCATCACAGCGTTGAACATCCAGAGATCAAGCCTTTTTCTTATTTAATTTTGGTATCAGATGGATTACATAACTTTATTGATGGTTTAATTATCGCAGCTTCTTTTGGGGTAAACGTTTCAGTTGGCGTAGCGACAACAATTGCTGTAATGGCGCATGAGATTCCTCAAGAGCTGGGAGATTTCGGGATACTTATCTACGCTGGCTTTAAAAAGGGCAAGGCGTTGTTTTTAAACTTCTTATCGGCTGTTTCTGCCGTATTGGGAGGTATAGTCGGCTTTTTTATATTAGAGAAGATAGATTCGTCAATTGTCTTTCTTTTGCCTATTGCAGCAGGTTCCTTCATATATATAGCGGCAGCTGATCTGGTTCCGGAACTAAAAGCAAAAACCTCTGTTAGGGATTCATTGCTGTCTTTTATTATCTTTTTGTTTGGTATCGGTCTGATGCTGGCTTTGAGGCTGTTCTTTGAGTAAGATTGTTGACATTGTAAAAATCATTTGCTAAATTTAGATGGAGCGCTAAGCGCTTTAATTTTATTTCGCAAGAAACAAATTTATTTATTTCGCAAGAAACAAACTTATTTATTTCGTATCAGTATGCCTACGATTAATCAATTAGTTAAAAAGGGAAGAAAAAGGACAAAGAAGCGTTCAAAGATGCCTGCTTTGGCATTTGGATTCAATGTTTTAAAAAACAGGCCAAAATCTTATAACTCTCCCCTGAAGAAAGGTGTTTGCTTGAAGGTTTTTACAACCACACCCAAAAAACCGAATTCTGCCTTGAGGAAGGTAGCAAGAGTAAGGTTAACTAATGGTATGGAAGTGACGGCCTATATTCCTGGAGAAGGACATAATTTGCAGGAGCACTCGGTGGTTGTGATTAGAGGTGGAAGGGTAAAAGATTTGCCAGGAGTAAGATATCATATTGTTAGAGGGGTTTTAGATGCTGGAGGAGTAGAAAATAGAAAAAGAGAAAGAAGTAAATACGGCGTGAAAAAGCCGAAGTAAGCAAGCTTGATCCTTTTCAGAATTAAGTAAACTTGATTTCTCCCAAAATTAAACCCGATTCTTACAGAATAAATTATGCCAAAAGGAAAAAAAACAAAAAGAGAGATAATGCCAGATCCTACGTATGGTAATGTTGCCGTGGAGAAATTTATAAATTACGTAATGCAACAAGGAAAAAAAGCAACTGCAAGAAAGATAGTTTATGGAGCTTTTGAAGAGATAAAAAACAAATCCAAAAAAGATCCATTAGAAGTTTTTGATACTGCGTTGCAGAATGCAGCCCCCGTATTAGAAGTAAAACCGAAAAGGGTAGGAGGAGCTACGTATCAGGTGCCAAGAGAGGTAAAGGGTGACAGGAAAATAACATTAGCTATACGTTGGATTATCGAAGCAGCCAGATCGAAAAAGGGAAAGCCAATGAAAGAAAAGTTGGTACAGGAGATAATGGATGCCGCTGGAAATACGGGTGCTGCCGTAAGAAAGAAAGAAAATGCTCATCGTATGGCTGAGGCCAATAGGGCGTTCGCGCATTTTAAATGGTAATTGGGAGCTGCGATAGCGTACTTGAAAGTACCGGTCGTCAAAATCCCAGCGAGATTTTACGACCTACGTTCTCGTTTTGTCACCGAACATACAGAGCCTTATATGTTCGGACCATGCCGACAGAACTGCGAAAGTTACTTTCAAATACACTATCTTGCTATGGGGAAAGGATGAATCTGCGCAATTTACCTGCGGATGGCCTTTAAAAATGCATTCCCTCGCCTCGAAAGTAGTAAAGATATTATGTTGCTAAGTGATTTTGTAGATTTTTTTATTTTAGGATAATTAATTTATGCCACGCGCATATCCATTAGAAAAATATAGAGATATTGGAATTATTGCTCATATTGACGCCGGCAAGACTACGGTTTCAGAGCGAATTTTGTTTTACACCGGCGTTTCGCATAAAATTGGCGAAGTGCACGAAGGCCAGGCGATTATGGACTGGATGGAACAAGAAAGAGAAAGAGGTATTACTATTACCTCTGCCGCTACCACTTGTTTTTGGACGCCACAAGGATTGGAGAAAAATAAAGAGAATGAATATCAAATCAATATTATTGATACTCCGGGACACATTGATTTCACCGCCGAAGTTCAAAGATCTTTAAGGGTTTTGGACGGGGCGGTTGTTGTTTTTGATGGGGTCTCCGGGGTGGAGCCGCAATCCGAAACTGTCTGGCGACAGGCCGATAAATATAACGTTCCCAGGATTTGTTTTATTAATAAATTAGACCGAATGGGAGCTTCTTTTGAAAATAGTTTAGATTCTATTTATAAAAAATTATCTACCAACGCCGTGCCTTTGCAAATTCCAATAGGACAAGAAGAGAGTCTTGAGGGCGCAATCGATCTCATGGAAATGAAAGCTCTAAAATTTTCAGGGGATTTTGGACAGGCTATTGAAAAAATAGATATTCCTGCGGATTTACTGGAAAGCGCTAAGGAATGGAGAGATAAAATGCTCGAGAAGATAGCAGGAGAAGACGAATCTTTATTGGAAAAATATCTGGCAAAAGAAGAAATTTCTGTTGAAGAATTAAGAAAAGTTTTAAGAAAAGCAACTATTGATTATAAATTGGTTCCGGTATTGTGTGGATCCGCCCTGAAAAATAAGGGAGTCCAGCCGTTACTTGATGCAGTTTGTTATTATTTGCCTTCGCCAGCTGATGTACCGGCAATTAAGGGTACAAAATTGAAAACCGGCGAAGAAGATTCGCGATCCTCAAAAGACGATAGTCCATTTTCGGCCCTTGCCTTTAAAGTGGCTACCGATCCCTACGTTGGAACTTTAACTTTTTTCAGGGTTTACTCGGGTTCCTTAACTACCGGTTCCTATGTGCTTAATTCAACTACGGGAGAAAAAGAAAGAATTGCTAGAATTTTAAGAATGCACGCAGCTGGCAGAGATGAAATTAAAGAGGTATTCACGGGCGATATAGTGGCAACAGTTGGGTTGAAAGATACTTCAACTGGACACACTTTGTGCGACGAAAACAATCCGATTATTCTAGAAAAGATTACTTTCCCAGAGCCGGTCATTTCAATTAGAATAGAACCAAAGACTAAGGTTGACCAGGAAAAGATGGGATTATCTTTAAAGAAACTTTCTGAAGAAGACCCTACCTTTAGAACCAATACCGATCTTGAAACAGGAGAAACAATCATTTCTGGCATGGGAGAACTGCACTTGGAAATTATTACGGATAGAATGCGCCGAGAATTTAAAGTAGAGGCTAACGTTGGAAAACCACAAGTAGCTTACAAGGAAACGATTAAAGAAGAGGCAGAAGCTGAAGGCAAGTACATTAGACAGTCTGGTGGGCGCGGACAGTATGGACATGTTTATTTACGAGTTGCGCCCCTGGAAAGAGGAAAGGGTTTTGAATTTGTAGATGAAATTAAAGGAGGGATTATACCGAGAGAATTCATTCCAGCAGTAGAAAAAGGAATAAAAGAGGCAATGGGTAAGGGTGTTTTGGCGGGATATCCTTTGGTGGACATGGAAGTAACGCTTTACGACGGATCTTATCATGACGTTGACTCATCGGAAGTTGCATTTAAAATAGCAGGATCTATGGCCCTACAAGAAGCTACCAGAAAAGCGAAACTTGTAATATTAGAACCTATTATGAAGCTAGAAGTGATTACTCCAGAAGAATCTTTTGGCGATGCTATTGGAGATTTGGCTTCAAGAAGAGGGAAAATAGAAGAAACCAATGACAGAGTTAATATGAAGGTTATTGATGCTAAGGTGCCGTTGGCGGAAATGTTCGGATATGCTACCGCATTAAGGTCCTTGACTGAAGGCAGAGGAACCTTTACAATGGAATTTGACCATTACGGAGAAGTGCCACAAAACATTGCCCAGGGAATTATTGAAGGAAAGAGCAGGTAAACTTATTGACATTTCTTCGAGAATAAATAAAATAGTATTATATAAATTTAATACGAATACTGCGGATTTTAATACGAATACTGCGAATAATTAATTTACATTCGTTTCATTCGTGTATTATTTGTAGATTCGAATAATAATTTTATGGCAGAAAAAGGAAAATTCGAAAGATTAAAACCCCATGTCAATATTGGAACAATTGGTCATGTTGATCATGGAAAAACTAGCTTAACCGCAGCTATCCTTCATGTTTTAGGCATGAAAGGTATGGTTACAAGCGGTCAGAAAAGCGTTGACCAGATTGATGCAGCTCCTGAAGAAAAAGCTAGAGGGTTGACCATTTCTATTTCGCACTTGGAGTACGAAACAGAAAAGAGGCACTATGCCCACATCGACTGCCCTGGACACGCCGACTACATTAAGAATATGATTACCGGAGCAGCTCAGATGGATGGTGCTATTTTGGTAGTGTCAGCTCCTGATGGACCAATGCCTCAAACTAGAGAACACATTCTTTTAGCAAGGCAGGTAGGATTGCCATCAATAGTTGTATTTTTGAATAAGTGTGACATGGTTGACGATCCAGAAATTATTGGTTTGGTTGAGAGCGAGGTGAGAGAATTACTTAAGAAATATAATTTTCCTGGAGACCAAACTCCTATTATTCGCGGCTCGGCCGTAAAAGCCCTTGAGGCAAAATCTGCCGATGACGAGGCTGCAAAACCCATCCTTGATTTATTGAATGCAGTTGATGAATTTATTCCAGATCCAGTCAGAGAGACCGACAAGCCATTCTTGATGGCGGTAGAAGACGTTTTTTCTATCGAAGGAAGAGGTACAGTGGCTACAGGAAGAATTGAAAGAGGAATCGTGAAAGCCAACGAAGAGGTGGAGTTGGTGGGAATACGCCCAACTACCAAGACAACGGTTATTTCAGCCGAAATGTTTAATAAAATTCTTGACGAAGGTAGGGCTGGCGATAACGTTGGAATACTCTTGAGAGGGCTTAAAAAAGAAGATGTTGAAAGAGGGCAAGTGTTAGCAAAGGCAGGCACCATTACTCCACATACAGAGTACGAATCAGAAGTTTATATTCTGGCCAAAGAAGAGGGTGGAAGACATACTCCATTCTTTACTGGATATAAGCCCCAGTTTTACTTTAGAACAACTGATGTTACGGGAGATGTAAGCTTGCCAGAAGGAACTGAAATGGTAATGCCGGGAGATACAGTTAATTTGAAGATTAAATTGATTGCCCCAATTGCCCTAGAGGAAAAGCAAAGGTTCGCAATTAGAGAGGGCGGAAAGACTGTGGGAGCAGGGGTTGTTACAAAGATAATCAAGTAATTATTGCAAATGATAAGCTAGATAATTTAGCCATACTGTAACTACGGGATCAATATCCCAAGGTGAGTATGGCTTAATTGCTCTTTTAAGATGACCGCCAAAAAAGTCGTTGAACAAGAAAAAGAGACAAAGCAGAAAATCAGAATTAAACTTAGGGCTTACGACCATAAGGTGATTGATAATTCTGCCAGAGAAATTATTGAAACAGTTGAGCGTTATGGCGCAGAGGCGTTAGGTCCTGTCCCATTGCCGAATGAAATTCGTAAATACACGGTCAACAGATCTTCTTTTGTGCACAAAGACGCAAGAGAGCAATTTGAAATGAGGATTCACAAAAGGATTATATCATTAATCCTAATCCGAAGGTTATTGATGCTTTAATGGGGTTAACACTTCCAGCCGGCGTAGACATTGAAATCAAAATGTAAATTATTTTGATGTCTGTGCTGGCTGGGAATGATAATCCTACCACAAGAAGAAAATGAAAATTGGGTTCAATAATAATTGTTAAATATTTTATTGATAAAACTAGTCTAGGTTGTTGTAAAAGATTGCTGGGCTAGTGCCCAGCTTTTAAATTAAAAAATATTATGAAATTTATTCTGGGGCTTAAATTAGGAATGACTCAGATTTTCGATGAAGAAGGGAAACACGTTCCCGTAACTTTGATTGAAGCTGGGCCATGCGAAATAACCCAGATAAAGACCAAAGATGTAGATGGTTATGAGGCTATTCAGGTTGGATTCCGAAAGCTAAAAGACAACAAGGTAGGGAAGTCCATGAAGCAAAAACCATTTAGATATATCAGGGAATTTGGTAATGGTATTGATTTGTCTCAATATAAAATTGGAGACACAATTGGTGTCGCGACCTTTCAGGAAGGAGGGGCTATAAAGGTAGCAGGTGTGTCTAAGGGA